>ENA-OURS01000371-OURS01000371.1-human-gut-metagenome-genome-assembly--contig:-NODE-371-length-56512-cov-4.785837_pt1 | contig 56512 bp, 76 predicted proteins | sample MGYA00242109_ERZ509010 | MGnify/ENA primary metagenome ERZ509010 (study PRJEB26280, sample SAMEA2338774) | human gut metagenome | biome: human gut; feature: human-associated habitat; material: faeces... | reverse complement strand
AGTCTTTTCGGGTAACGGGTGCCCGAATTAGGTAGTTAAACGAAACAAGAGGCGTGGTCGTCTATGTCGGCATTGCATAAATGTGAATGATAGAGGCAAACTACTGTGTGAAGCGTTGGGCACAGCTCTGGCTACGGACGAAAACTTATTCTATTTCTTTTATATTTGGAAAGGAGAAAGATACATGAAATTTGTAGTGGATGAACTTCCGTACTATGAAGATTTTTGCCCATTTTGGGAGACATGTTATGATAATTCAAGCAATGATAAATGCCCTCAACACTGGAGCAAGTATAAAATCTGCTCTGATGACAATCCACATGAGTGTCATTTTCTTATTGAACTTGAAAGTAAACATTTGAAAGGAGAAACGTAAATGAAATTCAAAACATATAAATGCAAACGAATTTCTAAAAAGCATTTCGACGAGATTAAAATTACAAAAGCATTTAAGAAGGCACAGCCGAAGTCCGAAAAGCTCTATGAAAAAGAGATGGAATTTGCCCTACATAAGAAGCTTAGCCCGATAATTGTTGACGAAAACATGTTCCTTGTGGACGGATATTGTGCTTGGATTATTGCAGACACTACTAAATATCGTGGGCGAAAACTTAAAATTTATAAAGCAATTGGTTTGGACGTTACTAAAAAGAAAGCAAAAAAGTAATGAAAGAAGAGGCTTGGAACAAACCGAGCCTCTTATTTTTATTAAAATTGTATGAAAAAGACCACTTTTTGGCCAAAAACCCGGATATTACCCCTATTTATATTAGCTATGCGATTTTACTAATATATTAGTAAAGTAAGATAGCCGGTTAAAAACCCATATTTTTCTGGAAAAGTGGGCAGAAACAAAATTATTCAATTAGAGAGGTGCAAATTGATGAATGACACAATATTCGACAGGTTTGAGATGTATTATCCTTCGATTGCTGCACAAGCAGCGTCGTTTAAGCAAAAAAGCAATTATGTTATTTTTATAACATTGTACGATGGTTCGGTTATTGAGTATAATGATTTGATGAACAGTTTCCGAACAGTTGTTCCTTATGATGGAAGCGAAGAAAGTTGGAAAAGAGAGTTCGCTCATAGATTAGTCGAACTGATGGTTGATAAGGGATTCGATCAATCATATTTGTCCGAGGTATCAGGAGTCTCTCAGCAGAGCATCAGCAATTATATACATAGAAAAACTATGCCTACCGGATTTGTCATCGACAAGCTTGCAAGAGCATTAGGTTGCGATGTATCTGAGCTTACGGAATTTTAAACTACATATTTTTTGGAAGTTTTAAAATTCGCGAAAAAAACATGGACTTTTATGAGAGGAAGAGAAAAAGTGCTATTTTTAAGCATACTTTTTCTTTTATGTTTTTAACTTGGTCCTAGCCGGTATGAACTTGCAGATTGCGTTAGTAAGAAAGCTAGGACTATATTTTTACAGAAAGGAGGCCTACTTATTATGCTGGAGAATAAATTTCAGGCCAAATTAATAAAAGAGTTGAAAGAGACATTTCCGGGGTGCATTGTAATGAAGAATGACTCAAGTTATATTCAGGGTATTCCAGACTTGCTTGTGCTATACAAGGATAAGTGGGCCTCATTAGAATGCAAAAAGAGCGCGGATGAAAGAAAACGGCCTAACCAAGATCATTATGTTGAAAAGATGAATGAGATGTCATTTTCTAGTTTCATTTATCCAGAAAATAAGGAGGAGGTTTTGGATGAACTTCATAAAGCATTCAAATCTTGAAGGACTTCATGCGCCATTTAGTGCGAGCCAGTCTAGTTGGTTAAGGTATAGTGACGAGAAAGCAATTGAGGTGTATACAAACAAAAAAGCTGCAGAGATAGGAACAAGATTTCATCAATGGGCTAAAGACACCATAGATTTAGGAATAAAGCAGCCTCGTTCTAAAAAGACCATTTATGCATATGTTAACGATGCAATCGGATTTAAGATGAGCACAGAGGTTGTTTTATATTATTCTGATCGATTTTTCGGAACAGCAGATTCTATATGTTTTAGAAATGGAATGCTTAGAATTCACGATTTAAAAACTGGAAAAACTCCAGTACATATGGAGCAGCTTGAAGTTTATGCTGCTCTTTTTTGTTTGGAATATAAAGTTAAACCTAGCGATATTGATATGGAACTAAGAATCTATCAGAATGATCAAATTCTGTATCATAATCCGACCGCAGAAGATATTGTTCCGATAATGGATAAGATTGTCCATCTTAATAATTTGCTAGAAAAAATTGATTATGAGGAGAGTTGATCATGAATCCTGTTGCAGAAGAGATTATGTCATATTTTGGTTGCAGCTTAGACGATGAAGAATCATTAGAGCATATTGGCATGCCTCGTCGTAGCGGACGATATCCTTGGGGCTCAGGCAAGGACCCTTATCAGCGTAATGCTGATTTTCTCGCTCGTATCGAGTTACTTAAAAAAGAAGGATGGGAAGAAACACCCGAGAATATCAAGAATGAGTTTGGATTGACCACAACTCAGTATCGTACTCAAAAAGGACTGGCTAAAGATGAGCGAAGAATGCTCAAAGTATCTACTGCTAAATCTCTGAAAGAAGATGGTCTTGGTCCTACAGAGATCGCTAGAAAAATGAGCGAAAGATTTGGCGAAAATATAAACGAGTCAACGGTTCGTTCATTGCTTGATAGCAAATCTGAAAGTAGAATGCTAAAAGCAAAAGAAACCGCAGATTTTATAAAAAAGAACGTTGACGAAAAGGGAATGATTCTTCTTGGTACTGGCGTAGATGTCGAGCTTAATATTTCTAAAGAAAAACTTAATCAGGCTCTTGCTCTTCTTGAAGTAGAGGGATATCATGTCCTTGGAGGTCGAGTTCCGCAGGCAAGCAACCCTAGTCAGATGACAACTATAAAAGTTATAGCTCCTCCTGACACGCCATATAAAATCAACTCTAAAGGCCAAAAAGTTTCTAGCGCCGTTTACGACTATAATAATATTCATACACTTAAGGAATATATTTCTCGTGACGGAGGAAACACGTTCGAAAAGAAATTCAACTATCCTGAAAGTATGGACTCAAATCGCCTTATGATTAGATATAAGGAAGACGGAGGAATCGATAAAGATGGCATTGTTGAACTTCGTCCAGGAGTAGCAGATTTGTCGCTTGGAGAGTCACGATATTCTCAGGTTCGTATAATGGTTGATGGTAACAAATATATAAAAGGCATGGCTATTTATGGCGATCCAAAAGATTTTCCTGACGGCGTTGATGTTATTTTTAACACCAACAAATCTAAGAGTGTTCCGAAAATGGATGTTCTTAAAACTATAAAGGACGATCCCGACAATCCTTTTGGTTCGTTGATAAAAGATGCCGAGCAAGGAGGACAATATTGGTACGATCCTAAAACAGGAAAGCGCGTTAGCGCAACCGATCCTAATGTTAAAGATAAAAAACTTGGTCTTATAAATAAGAGAGCAGATGAAGGAGATTGGACAGAATGGAAAGATAAACTTCCTTCGCAGTTTTTATCTAAGCAGTCTGTAGAATTGGCTAAAAAGCAGCTAAATTTGGCTGAAGCAGATAAGGTAGCAGAGTTCGATGAGATTTGTTCATTTCCAAATCCTACAGTTAAAAAACATTTGCTAACTAAATTTGCAGATGAATGTGACTCTGCAGCCGTTCATCTTCAGGCAGCTGCTTTGCCTGGTCAGAAATACCATGTTATTATTCCAGTTAATACGCTTAAGGACAACGAGATTTATGCTCCTGGATACGAAGATGGAACTAAACTAGCTCTTATAAGATATCCTCATGCAGGCACATTCGAAATACCTATACTAAAGGTAAACAATAAAAACGAATTGGCAAGAGATATTATAGGAACATCGTCCATTGACGCGGTTGGAATAAATAAGAATAATGCTGATCGTTTGTCCGGAGCAGATTTTGATGGTGACACTGTTATGTGCATACCTACACATGATAGAAAAGGTAAAGTCAGAATCACATCAACAGATGAGCTTAAAGGATTAAAAGGGTTTGATCCCAAAGATGCTTATGGTCCAGATGAAGTGAAAAAAGATTCAAACGGAAAGCTTCATTATTATAGAAACGGTGTAGAATATCGTACAATGAGTGAAGCTCATAAGCAGCAGCAAATGGGTGTAGCTTCGAATCTTATTACTGATATGACTTTAAAAGGAGCGACACCAAGCGAAATAGAAAGAGCTGTTCGTTATAGCATGGTTGTTATCGATGCTGAAAAACACCATCTTGATTATAAGCAATGCGAACTCGATAATAATATATCTGGCCTAAAAAAAGATTATCAAAACGGCGGTGCATCTACAATCATATCAAGAAGTAAGAGTATAGAGCCTGTTCCTAAAAGACAGGGAAGCCCTCTTATAAATTATAAAGATAAAAAATGGTATGATCCTAGTAAACCAGAAGGTGCACTTATTTGGAAAACGGCAGATGATATATATTATCCAATTAAAAAATACGATAAAAAAAATAATGAAATAGTTATTTCTACAGAAGATGGTAAAAAGATCAGGTATAAAGCCGATGATAAAGAAGCAGCTTCAAAATATGAGCCTATAAAAAATGTTGAGCCTGGAACTGGACGCGTATATTTCACTAACAAATACGGCGATATTGTTTATAAAACAAAGATTCGTACACAAGATAGTACAAAAATGGCAGAAACAAATGATGCCCGTACTCTTATTTCTGATGCAAATAACCCCATGGAAATGCTATATGCCGACTATGCAAATCATATGAAGTCCCTGGCTAACCAAGCTCGTAAGGAGACCATGTCTGCCGGAAAAATTGCATATTCTAAGACGGCTAAGGAAGTATATCGTAAAGAAGTTTCAGACTTAAATATTAAACTCAATGAAGCTTTAAAAAATGCTCCTCGTGAAAGGATGGCTAATATTAAGACAGCTGCCGAAATCGACAGAAAAATAAAAAATATAATGGACGCTAATCCTGGTATGACACGAAAAGAGGCTTCTAAGAAACTCGATATTAAGAAAGCAAATCAGAGAGCGCTAACTAAATATCGTTCAGAACTTGGAGCTGTGGCTAGAAGAGATCGTTCTATAAAAATAACTGATCGTGAATGGGAAGCTATACAAGCAGGAGCTGTTAGCGAAACAACGTTAAAGAAAATACTTAACAATACCGATATTGATGATATTAAAGAAAGAGCAATGCCTCGTTCTAGAACGACTTTGAGTCCAGCTAAAGTTAATCAGATTAAAGCAATGAGAGATTCCAATTACACAATTGGAGAAATAGCAAAGAAACTTGGTGTTTCAACATCAACAGTTTCTGCATATTTGAAAGGAGTGAACTGATGATGGAAAGTAAGTTTATGCTGACAACAGTCGATAATCCTTTTAATCCATTCGAACAGTTTGCTTCTTGGCTTATGTTCGACATTGGTAAAGGTTATAACTCTTGTGCATACTTAGCTAGAATAGCAAATCCTACAGATGATATGTCTGATCAAGAAATCGATGCTGAAATTGAACGAGCAATCGATGAAATCATCAAATATGATTTTCTTGGTATTTACAAGAAAATAAAAAGAAATAACACCGATACATAAAAGGATAGGGGGGGGGTCGCTAAAATTGCACCCCCTCTTCGCATCGCCGGCCTCCTCAAAAATTCTCCGGGGGTAATTTTTATATTTTCAAGACCATGTTTAAAAGAGTTCACACTGGAACTGAAAGCCAGTGGCAGGGTAGAGAAGCTAAGGAGTTCTCGTTATATTCTACCTTCATCTTTCAGAATCACCTCTTCTTTAATTGTTTGCTTTCTCCTTTCTTAAAAAGTACATACAATCTTCTTATAACTCCTTATGAACTCTTTTAAATGTGGTCTTGAAGTGATTCTTTTATATTTGAAACAAGCTGGAAAGTTAGCAAAAAGTATTACTACATAATAATTATCAAAGGAGGTTAATTATTAAATGCGTGTTCTTAAATTCAATGTAACCGGCCAAATTCTTAAAGCCGACAACAAGTGCGACTTTGATAATATTGTTGCAGGAAGTAAAAATTATCTGATTGCAGATTTTACATTCGATGACGAATGGAGCAAGTATAAAAAAAGTTGCTGTCTTTATAAATGGCAAAATTGAATACCCAGTTTTAATAGAAGAAAACAAATGTATTATCGATAATAACGCTCTTACTTCTGGGTGGTTTTATGTCTATGTTGTTGGGCAGCTACAAAACGAAAGAATAAACACAAATTCGGTTGGAGTAAGGCAGGTGCTTAGATAATGCCAACAGTTGATGAATTACTTAATGCTTCAAATGAAGTAACAACCTGTACAATTAATCCTGATACTCGCGAAATAATTGTTCCGGAAAAGTATAAAATTTTAGGAGTATTCTCTGACGAGAAAGTAACAAAGATTCCTTTTACTTGTCCGAGAGTTGTCGGAAATAATGTTGATCTCACAGAGTATAATCTTTATATAAATTATCAAAACGCAAGTGGCGCGAGTAATGCTTACTTAATAGACGATCTTGTTGTATCAGGAGACAACATTACATTTTCATGGTTGCTTTCAAGATATGTTACGTTTTCGCAAGGAGTTGTTAAATATAGTTTCTGTGCAAAGAAATTAGATGGCGATACGATTTCTAACGAATGGAATACAACCATTGCAACGGGCTTAGTTATTCAAGGTCTGGAAGCAACGCGAGAAATCATAGAAGAGAATCCAGACATAATTGAATCACTTATTTCCAAAGCACATACGCATGAAAACAAGTCGGTTCTTGACAAGTTTTCTGAAACCGACGGAAAGCCGACCTATAACGGCATAGCCATTGGTAGCGGTGGTACTGGTGGGGCATCAACCGCCGAAGACGTCAATTATACCAACACGCAGTTGCCGAACGTCGACAATGTCAAAGGCGCACTCGACGAGCTTATCCCTAAATCCCACACGCACGACAACAAGTGGGTGCTTGATAAGTTTGATGAATTTTTTGGTAAGCCAATCTATGACGGCAAGGTTTTAGGCGAAGGTGTTTTTATAATTAAGGCAACTGCTAGTATGAACGACGACGGAACATATGAAGTAATCAATCCCACATCAACTTTAGCAGAAATTGAAGCAGCCGTTGAAGACGGAAAAGTTCCGATTGCCTTGGTAGAAATTTCGCGAACATCCACTGTTATTTTACAGTTGAAAAGCTGTGGGGAAGGAACCTGTATCTTCAGCACTATGTTGTACGGTACTGAGGCTCAGTTACATGTTGTGCAAGAAGATCAAGAAAGATGGTACTTTATAATGAGTAGCCAACCGATAAGTGCAGAGAACGTTACCTATTATGATAAATCGGTAGAAGGCGCACTCGACGAGCTCGTTCCCAAATCCCACACGCACGCTAACAAAGGCACACTCGACAAGCTCTCCGACTCAAACGGAAAGCTCCAATATAACGGCTCTGATGTCGGCTTAAAGGGCGATAAGGGAGACCCTGGCTCGGATGCAAATGTGACAAAAGACAATGTTATAACTGCACTCGGCTATACGCCGGAAGCGGTATCGGCACAGGTCTCCACAGGCTCAAACGTAACCCTTGCCGATAACACCGAGTACCGCCTCACCGATGTCACGACATTGACACTGACATATCCTACAGGCAACTTCGAGTGTTGGATGCGCTTAACCTTCGCGGCAAGCGGAAATATTACCGTTACTTTACCAACTGGCACAGAATATCTTGGTCCGACTCCTAATTTCAAAAATGGTGAGACGTGGGAACTCAGTTTTAAGGACAAGGTTCTAGTTGCTCAGAAGGTTGGCGACAGCGGGGCAATTAGTGCCCCTGTCAAAGGCGTAGACTATTGGACGGAGCAAGATAAGCAGGAGATTGTTAATGACGTCATAGCTGCCCTGCCCGATGGCACGGAGGTGAGTTACTGATGGCGAAGAAGCTATATGAAGAATCGTTAATTCAGGATATTGCTAACGCCATTCGTGAGAAAAATGGCGAGACAACCACCTACAAAATTGGAGAGATGGGAGCAGCAATAAAGGCTCTCTCGGGAGAAACAGAGACTTATACATTTAGTCAAGAACGCACAGAAGTCAGTAAGTTTTTAAGAGAAGTTACTTATAACCCTGCTGATTATACAATATCATCAATACCCAACTATGTCACTACCACTTCCTCTAATCATCCCGAAGGTGTTTCTATTCAAATAAAAAAAGCAGGTAGTTTAGTTATAACTGATGGTAATACAAATAATACCATTACAAAAGCCGTTCAAGCCGGGGCAATTAAAATTTACAATTTGACCCCGAATATAATTTCTACCTTTTTTGTAATTGACTCTAATAACAAAATAATCCAACAAGGCACCATTAAGCCGACAGGAACTTGCCGCATGATCTATATGACAAATGTTGATAACGTACGCGATATTGGCGGATGGTCTTGTGATGGTGGCACAATAAAATATGGTAAGCTTTTTCGTGGCGGAGATGTTTATGGAGTTTTAACCGAGGATGGAGCTACACAGGCTCTTGATATGCTTGGAATTGAAAAAGAGATAGATTTAAGATTTGACTCAGATTTAAATGGTAGAACTGAAAGTGGTTTTGGCAACTCTGTGGATATGCTTCATGTTGATATGACATGGAATGACTTAAATTACCAGAAAAATAGTGGCAATATCAAAAAGATATTTGACCAATTATTTGACTATGTAATTGCGGGACATCCTACATACTTCCATTGTTCTGCTGGAGCTGATAGAACTGGAGTTGTTGCTCTTCTTTGTGAAGCGGTACTTGGTATGTCACAGTCAGATATGGATAAAGAATATGAGCTAACTTGCTTTTATTCCGGCGTGGAAAATGATAGTCAAGCCCGCCGAAGAAATGAGGCTATATGGACGAGAGAAATAAATATTATTAACTCTTATTCAGGAGCCACTTTTAGAGACAAAGCAGTTAATTATATGGTGTCATGCGGCATTACAATCGAGAAAATTAATGCTTTTAGAGCAGCAATGATTAACGGCACACCAGATATCCTAACAGCAGATATTAATACCTATACGGTAACAAAGACATTAACCAATATAACAACGGACAATAATGCAACGTCTGCGAAACAATATCAGCCATATATAGCGAAAATACTACCTGACGATGGGAAGATAATCGAAAATGTTAAAGTAACAATGGGCGGAACAGATATTACCAGCGCGGTATTTGATGGTAATGTGACCGTACTAAGACGAGTAATAACAAAAAATCTTACACAATGTACAAGTAGTAATACACGCACATATGCAATTAGTGGGCAGTCTTATGTAACAAATTTAACCGCCAATGAGGGGTATGACATTGATAGTGTAAGTATAACAATGGGAGGTGTGGATGTGTCCACATTTTATAAAGACGGGATTGTTTCTATCCCAGAAGTAACAGGAGATATTGTAATAACAGCAACTGCAATTACACAAGGTCCCGCCTATACGAATCAGATTCCAATTAGTACGGATTCCACTGGCGCGATTTATAATAATATTGGATATAAAGATGGGTATCAAATAAGTGACAGTGGTGTTGATGAGGAACTGGGTCATAAATCTGTTACAGGGTTTATACCGATTAAGAAGGGCGATACAATTCGCATAAAAGGAGTCTACAACAATGATGTAACTTCATGCCGAATGTGCGCTTATAATAGTTCTAAAGCTTTTGAAACGGCACGAAATGGAACAATATTTGCCTCAACTGGAGTCTATTCTTTATCAGGAGATGTAATGACATATACTCCTAACGAGTATTTCGTGACTGATACCACTCGTTATTTTCGCTTTTCTTGTGACACCGGTGCGCACACAGGGGAAGAAGATGGCTCAAAGTTAATTATTACTATAAACGAAGAAATCGTCTAAACTTGAAAACTCCCCAAAGGACGGCGCAAAATACGACGAATAACAGGAGGTATAGAACATGACCAGACGTCGGTTAATGATGCTTAAAAAATCAGGTGGTGGACTGCCCGAAGGCTATACCGCAGTCAATTATCTTGAAAGCACTGGTAGACAATATATTGATACGGAAATAAGCGCTGCAATAGATTTGGGTGTGAAAATCAATTTTATGCCCAAATCTTCAGGACAGGCTTTCGGCGCGATAACATCTTTGAGAAAAGGATACTATGGTGTAGAGTTTTCGCCAAGTAGAGGCATTACTGCTTACTGGGGAGCTGGTGGTATAGATATTAGAAAGAATTGGGAGGCAGGAGCTACTTACGAAATTGATTTTAACTATCAAAATTCTGGCATAGCAATATTTAATGATGCTACTTTAGCGCTGCCATCGAACGGTGAAATAACACAAAATACCGTACATCTATTTAAGTTAAACGAGGGTACCACCCCTTACACCCAGTACATCAGCGGGCAAGCTTACGGAATGAAAATGACAAAGGGGCATGAAATTGTTCTTGATTTCCTACCCGCTCTTAATCCTGACGGAGTACCTTGTATGTATGATGTTATTCGAAAAAAAGCATTTTATAATGCTGGAACGGGTGATTTCTTATGGGGGTGATTAAATGTACGGAAAACTTATAGACGGCGAGCTTCGCGGTGCGCCGAGACCGATAAGAACGGCGGACGGAGACGTGTTTACAAACGCCCCGTCAATATATCTCGCTAATGGCTATAAGCCAATAATTTTAACCGATTGTCCATCCGATGGAAAGAATTACATAAGCTCGTGGACAGAAACAGAGACCGAAATCACGCAGGTGTGGACGGAAGTCCAGCAGACGGACGATGACCCGATATCAGACTCCGAGGCGCTTGAAATAATCACAGGGGGTACCGATGCATGACGCGAGCAGAAGCAAAAGCTTATCGTGACAAGATAGATGGCGTGTTGACTAAGGTCACTACAGACGCAGAAGCTTTACAATACGCAGAGCTTTATCCGCTTTGGAGCGGGTATATTGATTATGCTGTCGGCAGTATAGTCCGCAGACCGAACGGGCTGTATAAGTGTTACAACGCAATAACGGCAAATCCGACATGGTTGCCGGAAAACACAGCTGCGCACTGGGAGCCTATCACGGTCGGCGAAGACGGCACGATAGATAACCCGATAATCGCTGCCGCTGGTATGAGGTATTTCAAGGGCAAGTACTATCTTGACGGCGGCAAAATTTACAGATGCACGCGCGATGACAGTAACGGTCAAGGAACTATAATGCAATATGTACCGTCGCAGCTTGTTGGAATTTACTTTGAAGAGGCGACCCAAAGTTAATAAAAATCAAAATGGAGAGGAGGCGGGATAGGTGGCGAAAGTTAAGAAGTCAGAACCAACTAAAAAATTAAGACCGGGTCTGACACCAGAATCGAGAGAAAATCAGATGATAGCTCTAGCCGTCGATCTTGCTGAAAAACAGTTACTAGAAGGAACCGCCTCTTCTCAGGTTATAACTCATTTTTTAAAGCTTGGTTCTACAAAGGAGCGGCTTGAAAAAGAAAAACTGGAAGAGGAAAACAAACTACTTCGAGCTAGGACAGAAGCTCTTCAGTCTGCTAAGAGAGTCGAGGAATTGTACTCAGACGCTATTGCAGCAATGAGAAAGTATAGCGGAAACGGTGATTTGAATGAGTAATAGATCATATTTGGAATTAATCACCATTCCAACCTTTGAAGAGCGATTTGATTATCTTAGGCTCAAGGGAGCAGTTGGAAAAGAGACATTCGGATACGATAGATACCTTAACCAAGTCCTTTACAACTCCAGAGAGTGGAAAAGATTTAGGGACCAAATAATAGTTCGAGATAATGGATGCGATTTAGCATGCGAGGATCACGAAATACTTGGTGCTAGAGATAAAGATGGAAAACTTCACAGACCAAAGATTATAGTCCATCACATGAACCCGATTACAGTTGAAGACGTACTTGATCGTAATCCAATGGTATTCGATCCGAACAACGTCATAACTACTACAATGAACACACACAATGCTATTCACTACGGAGATGAAACTCTGTTAGTCGCATCTCCTGTTGAACGAAGCAAGAACGACACTTGTCCTTGGCGACATTAAAGGAGGTATTAATTTGGATAGCATATTGACATCAGTTAAAAAGATGCTCGGAATTACAGAAGATTATGAGCATTTCGATGCTGATCTGATCATGCACATTAATTCAGTGTTTATGATCCTAACGCAACTTGGTGTCGGTCCTTCTGAAGGCTTCAGTATAGAGGGTAAATCGGATACTTGGGATGACTTTATCTCAACCGGTTCAAATCTCGAAGCTGTAAAGTCGTATGTATATTTGAAGGTAAAACTTTTGTTTGATCCGCCTCTCAGTTCTGCTGTGATGGAATCGATGAATCGGATGATTAGCGAACTTGAGTGGAGGTTGAACGTGTCAGTTGACCCTGGCGAATCTGATTAAAAGGAGGTGCAACAAATGATTACAGCAATACTTTTTAATCTTATGAACCAGCTTGGTCTCTATGGTGCAATGTTTTATGTTGCGGCTATAAAGATTCTTCAGATGCTCGGCATAATATGAACAATTTGATATTCGAGGAGGAAAATCAAAATGGATAATAATGAACTCTATCATTATGGCGTCCTCGGTATGAAGTGGGGTGTAAGACGATCGCCATCTCAGCTCGGTCATAAAATCAGAATAAAAAGGAAGAAGAAACCTTCTGAACCGATTCATGAAGATTATAAGAAAGCTCATAGTAAAAAGAGCGTTTCAAGTATGAGCGATGCTGAACTTCGAAACCGCAATAATCGTCTTCAAATGGAAAGACAATATGCTCAATTAACTAAAAAGAATAGCAAAGGAAAGAAAATAGTGTCCGGTCTTATAGCCACAGCAGGAACAATTGCTGCAGCAGAAGGAGCCTATAAAACTTATAAAAGAGTTGGTAATCAAATTTTAGACAAGCTTGGCGATTATGCTGTTCGCGATATTATGCGCAAAAACATAGGGCGTGCACTATAAAAGGAGGCGTCGAGATATGGCATTATCAAACACAGCCGTTCCAAAGTATTACGGTCAGTTTCGTGATGCCGTAATCAGAGGCGAAATACCTGTATGTAAAGAAATCTCTATGGAGATGAACCGAATAGACGACCTTATTGCTAATCCTGCTGTCTATTACGATGATCAGGCTGTTGAAGGTTTTATCGATTATTGTGAGAGTGAATTAACTCTAACTGACGGTGAAGATTTGAATCTACTGGATTCATTCAAACTGTGGGCAGAGGAGATATTCGGTTGGTATTACTTTGTTGAAAGAAGCGTGTATGAACCGTCTCCAGATGGTCATGGTGGACATTATGTTACAAAGTCGATAAAGAAGAGACTGATAAACAAACAGTATTTGATCGTGGCCAGAGGTGCGGCGAAATCAATGTATGGCTCTTGCATTCAGAACTTCTTTTTGAACGTCGATACTTCTACAACTCACCAAATTACTACGGCTCCTACAATGAAGCAAGCAGAAGAAGTTATGTCGCCAATTCGAACCGCTATAACAAGAGCTAGAGGGCCTCTTTATAAATTCCTTACTGATGGTTCTTTGCAGAATACTACAGGTTCAAAAGCGAATCGTGTGAAACTGGCATCTACTAAAAAGGGTGTCGAAAATTTCTTAACAGGTTCTTTACTTGAGATTAGACCTATGAGTATTGATAAGCTCCAGGGTCTTAGATGTAAGATTGCTACTGTTGATGAATGGCTGTCCGGAGACATAAGAGAAGATGTCATAGGTGCAATAGAGCAGGGCGCTTCTAAGAACGATGATTATCTCATCGTTGCTATAAGCTCAGAAGGTACGGTACGTAATGGAAGCGGCGATACAATCAAAATGGAGTTAATGGACATCCTTAAGGGCGAGTATATAAATCCACATGTTTCGATTTGGTGGTACAAGCTCGATTCTATCGACGAGGTTGCGCATCCTGAGATGTGGTTAAAAGCTAATCCGAATCTCGGTAAGACGGTTACCTATGAGACGTATCAGTTAGACGTTGATAGAGCCGAGAATGCACCAGCGACTAGAAATGAAATTTTGGCTAAGCGTTTCGGCATACCTATGGAGGGTTATACATATTACTTTACTTATGAAGAAACCCTTCCTCATCGTAAAAGAGACTTTTGGAGAATGCCGTGCTCGATGGGAGCGGATCTTTCACAGGGAGATGACTTCTGTGCGTTTACATTTATGTTCCCGCTTGCTAGAGGTGAGTTTGGTGTTAAGACTCGAAACTATATAACCGAATTAACCCTCATGAAACTTCCGTCTGCTATGAGAAGCAAGTACGACGAGTTTATAAAAGAGGGCAGCTTGATAGTCATGCCGGGAACTATTCTGGACATGATGCAGGTTTACGAAGATTTGGATAATCATATAGCTCAGTGTGAGTATGATGTACGCTGCTTTGGATTCGACCCATATAATGCGAGGGAATTCGTAGAGAGATGGGAACGAGAAAACGGACCGTTTGGTATTGAGAAAGTTATACAGGGAGCTAAGACAGAGTCGGTTCCTTTGGGTGAACTTAAGAAGCTTGCCGAAGAAAGAATGCTTTTGTTCGATGAGGAGCTTATGACTTTTGCGATGGGTAACTGCATTACTCTTGAAGATACCAATGGAAATAGAAAACTTTTAAAGAAGCGATATGATCAGAAGATAGATGCTGTTGCAGCTATGATGGATGCTTTTATCGCTTATAAGATTAACAGCGAAGCATTTGAGTAAGGGAGGGATTATAATGTGGAAATACAATTATACGCCTAGTACCTACGAGCTTTGCCACCACGGTATTAAAGGTATGAAGTGGGGCGTTAGACGTTATCAGAATGCTGACGGTTCACTTACTGATGCTGGTAAGAAGAAATATGGTAAAATGTCTAATGATAAATTATCTAAGACGTTGAAGAAACAAGTGCAAAAGAAAAGAGCAGAAATTCATGGTGGAGCAAATCGTTGGATGAGTTATGGCGATATCGGAGAAAATTCGAAAAAAGCCATTAAAAAGTTTAGAGAAGACCATAATAAGTATAGAAACTCTGATGCTTATAAAAAAGCAGAAAAACAATTTATAGAATTAGACAAAAAGCTCGAAGCTGGAAAAATTGACATTGAAAAGTACGATGCCGAGTCCAAAAAGATACATGAATCAATATACAATCCTAAATTTGATACAAGTATAACGTATACTGACAAAGGTCGTAAATACGCAAAAGAATATGTAAACGGTTATGGTAAAGACATAACTGTCGGTTATCTACAGGATTTAGGGTATAATAAACAAGTATCTGAAGAGTTTGCAAAACGTATAATCAAATCAAATAGAAAAACGATATTCTAATGCCAAAAAATAAAAGAGCATGCATATTTTGCACACTCTTTTAATCTGTTAGTACATTATTTTTTTAAATAATTTACCTATTTTTGCTAACGGTGCTTTCATATAAGGATCACCATATTTTGCTACTCTTTTTGCATAAGTTCTTTTTGTACAAGAAAACATGTTCATAAATTCTTGTTCTGTAAGTATATTATACAAATTTTTAACATTTTTTGTGACCTTAGAATCAGAAGCATCAACTATCAATTTTTTAGGTTGTATAAACAATTTAATGCACCTCCTTCATTAAAGGAGTTGCAAATAATGCGAACGAATATAAAGGAGGAATATTTGTGTGGGAATATAATTATACACCGAGTCCCGACGAACTTTATCATTATGGTGTTCCAGGAATGAAGTGGGGACGAAGAAAAGCTAGAAGATTTGAAGCAAGGGCAACTAGAAGATTACAAAAAGCTGGACAAATTTATGGACGATCTGAGTACTATAGAGCCAAAGGTAAAAAAGCTGCTCGACAGCATAATGAAGTGGCAAACGCTTTTAATAAACAAGCAAAAACATATGATGCTCAGGGAAAGGCTTTAAAAGCAGAAGCAGCACGAAGAGCAGCATCGGCAATAAAGGCAAGAGGTGCCAACGTTCAAGCTCAGAACGATTCCGTAGCTAACAGCTATGAGAAGAGAGCAAATAAAAAAAGCGAAAAAGCTAAAGCATATGCCACAAAAAAGCATCTTAATATGGGCACAAAAGCAGTAAACAAGATTATATCTGGTTCAAAGCAAAAAGGTTACGATAAAGCTAAACGCCGTGATGACAATATTAGAGAGGCTAAACTTAATGATATGCTTGGCGATGGTAATTATAATACTCTTAATAAAATTCGCGGACGAAGATAAAATGTCGCGACTAATAAACTAGAGAGGAGAAATTCAAAATGGAGCAAACACTTGGATCTAGGCTGAGACATGCCTGGAATGCTTTTCGGAGTCGAGCTCCCACGGAAGAATTTAGAGATGTTGGGCAAGGATATTACTATCGTCCAGATAGAGTAAGGCTCACTAGAGGAAACGAGCGTTCTATTGTCACGTCCATTTATAATAGAATTGCAATTGACGTTGCATCTGTGGATATTAAACATTGCCGTCTGGATGATAATGGCCGATTCATATCAGAAATAGATTCTGGTCTTAATTCTTGCTTGACACTTGAAGCAAATCTCGACCAGACAGCGAGAGCGTTTAAACAGGATATTGTCATGTCTATGTTCGACGAAGGTTGTGTGGCAATAGTTCCGGTTGACACGACCCTCGATCCAAATAAAACCAGCTCATATGATATTTTGACAATGAGAACTGGTAAGATTCTTGAATGGTATCCGCAGCATGTAAAAGTAAGAGTTTACAATGAGAAGACTGGAAAGAAAGAAGATATAAAAGTTCCAAAAAGTACAGTCGGCATAATTGAGAATCCTCTCTACGCAATAATTAATGAGCCGAACTCAACCATGCAGCGTCTCATAAGAAAACTTAGTTTGCTGGATATTACAGATGAACAAACTGCTTCAGGTAAACTGGACTTAATAATTCAGTTGCCTTATGTAATAAAAACAGAAGCAAGACGTCAGCAAGCTGAAAATAGGCGAAAAGACATCGAAATGCAGTTAGCAAGTTCTAAGTATGGTATAGCTTATACCGATGGTACTGAGCGTATCACACAGTTGAATCGTTCTGTCGAGAACAATCTGTTGAAGCAGATCGAATCTCTAACGAGTACGCTATACAGCCAGTTAGGAATCACTCAGGCTATCTTAGATGGAACGGCAGACGAAAAGACAATGCTCAACTACAATAATCGAACGATTGAGCCAATTGTGTCAGCTATAGTTGACGAAATGAAACGAAAGTTTCTAACCAAAACTGCTCGGTCACAAAAGCAGTCAATCTTGTCATTTAGAGACCCGTTTAAACTTGTTCCAGTAAACAACATCGCTGATATTGCAGATAAGTTTACTAGAAATGAGGTTCTCACTTCGAACGAGATTAGGCAAATTATTGGATTTAAACCTTCTGATGATCCAAAGGCTGATGAGCTTATCAATAGCAATATATCTCAGCCGAATCAGGGAATGGAGATGCCATACGAAGATCCTTATGCTGAGGAACCTTATGCTGAGGAACCTTATGCTGAGGAACCATATGCTGAGGAACCATATGGCGATGAAGTTCCTTATGAAGAAGAGTCAGAAGATTCAATTCCATTAGGTCAAAGACCGTACAGTGAAATTGCTAAAAAATTCAATGAAGGAGGATAAAATCAAAATGGAAAGATTTGATTTTAGCGGATGGGCTACCAAAGCTAATCTCAAATGCTCTGATGGCAGAACCATCATGAAAGATGCATTTAAGCATAATGATGGACAGACTGTTCCTCTTGTATGGAACCATCAGCACAACGATCCGAATGAAGTTCTAGGTCATGCTCTTCTTGAGAACCGAGACGAAGGCGTTTATGCCTATTGCACCTTCAACGATACTGAATCCGGAAAGACTGCAAAGCTGCTTGTTCAGCATGGAGATGTTAATGCACTCTCTATCTATGCAAACCAGCTTAAACAGAAGATGTCCAATGTGCTGCATGGAAACATTCGTGAAGTTAGTCTGGTTCTTGCTGGAGCTAATCCTGGAGCTTCTATCGATTCTATCATTATGCATGGTGAAGAGTCGGACGAAGAAGCAATTATTTATACCGGAGAAGAGATTACTCTTGCTCATTCAAGCGACGCTAAAGATAGCAAAGGAACTACAAAGGAGGATAATAAAATGGCAGACGATATTAAGAAGACAGACGGTGAAGAGACCGTTGCTGATGTATTTAATACTCTCAGCGAAAAGCAGAAGACTGTGGTCTATGCGATGATTGGTCAGGCACTCGAAGATGCCGGTGTGACCGATGACGATGATGAAGATTATGAAGACGAAATGGGACATTCGGAAGGAGACGATTACATGAAAAGAAACGTATTTGACAACGATGAGCAGCAGGAAGATGTTCTTTCTCATGCTGCAATGGAAACAATTATTGGTGATGCTAAGCGCTTCGGCAGCCTGAAGGAGAGCTTCCTTGCACATGCCGATGAGTACGGTATCGAGCAGATCGACTATCTGTTCCCCGAGGCGAAGACACTCAACAATCCGCCTGAGTTCATTAAGAGAGACACTGGCTGGGTTAGCACAGTTATGGGTGCTGTCCATCACACTCCGTTCTCTCGTATTAAGTCGGTATTTGCAAATATAACCGAGGATGAGGCTCGTGCAAAGGGTTATATTAAGGGTAACCTTAAGAAGGAGGAGGTCTTCTCGCTGCTTAAGAGAACTACTACTCCTACTACGATTTACAAAAAGCAGAAGCTTGATCGTGACGACGTCATTGACATCACCGATTTCGATGTTGTTGCTTGGCTGAAGTCTGAGATGCGTATTATGCTTGACGAGGAAATTGCTCGTGCGATCCTTATCGGTGACGGTCGCCTTTCTTCTAGCGATGACAAGATCAACGAGTCCAACATTCGTCCTGTCGTTTCCGATGCTGAGCTTTATACCATCCGTCAGAAGGTTAGCGTTGCTACTAATGCTACTGATGACGATAAGGCCAAGGCTATGATTAAGGCTGCTGTTAAGGCTCGTAAGAACTATAAGGGTTCTGGTAATCCTACTTTCTTCACTACTGAAGATTGGCTGACTAATGCACTTCTTCTTGAGGACGCTCAGGGCCATCGTCTGTACAAGAATGATAGTGAAGTTGCTGCTGCTATGCGTGTCAGCAAGATCGTTACTGTTCCGGTTATGGAAGGCGTTAAGGGCCCCGAGGGTGGCGATCTGATCGGTATCATCGTTAACCTTGCAGACTATAATGTTGGTGCTGATAAGGGCGGTGCCGTCAACATGTTTGACGACTTCGACATCGATTACAACCAGCAGAAGTACCTGATTGAGACTCGTTGCTCTGGCGCGCTCATTAAGCCTTACTCCGCTATTGAGCTTGAGCTTGATGTCGCTGCTGGTTAATTTAGCTATTTAATTACAGGAGGTAATTTATAATGGATAAGATTTTTGATCAGGCAAAAGACAAGAACGTTGCAGCTCTTGTGATTTATGGTAAGAATAATGATACGAAGGCATATACTGATTCCGCTTGCACTGTCCAGTTTAAGACTAGTGAGCTTCAGGATGCATTCCTTAAGCGCGCGGTTATCAAGATTGGCGAAGCTTATTTCATTCCGACTGGTTTCGCTGTTTCGAGCAACATCGGAACAATTACTTATGCTAAGGCTGGATCTAGTTCCGGAAGCGCAGCAACAGCTACTCTTGTCTCTGTTGCTGATTAAATAAATCGAGGTGAAAATTCAAAATGGCGAAATGGTTCGGTAAAATAGGTTTTGCTGAGACAAAAGAAACAAAGCCTGGAGTATGGGAAGAGATCATAACAGTACGAGAGTATTACGGAGACGTTACTCGAAATACTCGTAGGTTTCAATCATCTGAAAATCTCAATGATAATATAGTAGTTTCAAATGATATTTCTATTGTGGCCGATCCGTATGCCATTCAGAACTTTCATTCGATTCGTTACATTGAGTTTATGGGTACGAAATGGAAGATTGATAATGTCGAAGTTTCGTACCCGAGACTAATACTGACTTTGGGGGAGATTTATAATGTCTAGTAGGATTGAACTACAGGATGAGCTGGAAAATTTGCTCGGATCAAAAAACGTATATTATCAGCCTCCAGAGTCAGTAAAAATGGAATATCCAGCGATTGTCTATCGTCGCAGCAATATAAAGAACGACTTTGCTGATAATTTAGCATATAGGCAGTCGCATTCTTATGAGCTAATAGTGATTGATAAGAATCCCGATAGCGAGATTGTAGAAGAAGTTTCAAAGTTACCGTCTTGCAGATATGATCGTCATTATACCGCGGACAATCTCAATCACGATGTGTTTACTATATATTATTAAGGAGGAAAATTTAATGGCAAGACTTGTATGGGATCAGACCGGTGAGCATTTTTATGAAACCGGTGTAAAGCAGGGTGTTTTCTACCCTCAGACAAATGGCACATATACCAACGGTGTTGCTTGGAATGGCCTTACGGCTGTTACTGAAAGCCCGTCTGGAGCCGAGGCAACTGCACTTTATGCAGACGATATTAAGTATCTGAGCCTTTATTCAACAGAGGAGTTTGGCGCTACTATTGAGGCATATACTTATCCGGAGGAGTTCGCTAAGTGCGACGGTTCGGCAGCGCTTGTTGACGGTGTTTATGTCGGTCAGCAGACTCGTAAGCCGTTTGGCCTGTGCTATAAGACCACGCTTGGTAACGATACTGATGGTAACGATCATGGCTATAAGCTTCATATTATTTATGGTGCAATGGCATCTCCTTCAGAGAAGGCATATGCTACTATAAATGATAGCCCCGAGGCAATAACATTCTCTTGGGAGCTTACAACTACCCCTGTTAGCGTTTCTGGTATGAAGCCTACTGCTACAGTTGTTATTGATTCGACTAAGGCTGACGAAACTAAACTCGCTGCTCTGGAGGATATCCTTTATGGCAAGGATCCGTCTACTAATGGCGGAAGTGATGGCGTAGAACCTCGCCTGCCTCTTCCGGATGAGATAAAGACTCGCATGACGGCAGCAGGCTAATAAAAACGAATTTATTTTATGGGAACCGTATTCAGGGATATTGGCTGGCGGTTCCCTCTTTTTTAATTGAAAGGAGAAACTTATTATGCTTAAAAAGACTATTACTTACACTGATTATAACGGAGTTGAGAGAACCGAAGACTTCTGGTTTAATCTGTCAAAGGCTGAAATTATGGAGATGGAAATGAGCACTTCTGGCGGTCTCGCTGAGATGATTCAGAAGATTGTTGCAGCCCAGGATGCACCGGCGATAATTAAGGTTTTCAAAGATCTTGTGCTTAAGGCATATGGCGAGAAGAGTCCCGATGGCAAGAGATTCATCAAATCAGAAGAGATCGCCACTTCGTTCTCACAGACAGAGGCGTACTCTAATCTATTTATGGAACTTGCTACAGATGCTGATGCAGCAGCTAAGTTTGTGAACGGTATTATTCCCCAGGCTGATAGGACTGCTAATAATACTGTTGCACCTGCTGCGAAGTAAAATATTAAATAGAAAACTAATGAGAGGCATGAGCTATGCTTGAAATTACTATACCAGCTACCGAGTTGTGGGATGAAATAAATGAAGAATTCATTACAACTAAAGAACAGACGTTAAGATTAGAGCATTCTCTTGTCTCTCTTTCAAAATGGGAATCAAAATGGTGCAAACCTTTTCTCTCAAAAACAAATAAAACGGATGAAGAAATGCTCGATTACGTCAGATGCATGACACTTACACAAAATGTCCATGACGAAGTATATAGATGCTTAACGGATGATAACATCCGTAAAATTTATGAATATATAGATGCTCCGATGACTGCTACTTGGTTTAACGATGATAAGACCAAAGGAACAAGTAGAGAACAGACTACATCAGAGCTAATTTATTATTGGATGATAGCTTTAAACATTCCATTTGAATGCCAGAAATGGCATCTTAATCGTCTCCTTACTCTGATTAGAGTATGTAATATTAAGAATCAGCCTCCTAAGAAGATGAGTAAGAGAGACATCATGAGTCGAAACGCAGCACTTAATGCTGCTAGAAGAAATAAATTGCATACGAAAGGATGAAACGGTCATGAACGAAGAAATCAAGAATGCTGAAACTCAGGAAGAGTTTGCGGAAGAGATTTTTGAAGAAGAGCTGTCACCTGAAGCTCTTGAAGAACTTTCAAATAATAAAGGAGATGAGGACTAATGGGATTTTCTAATAGCCCATTGGTTAATTATACCAAAATCTCACCTAATAAGAATATAAATCGAAATCACAAAATTGATACGATTACAATTCATTGTGTCGTTGGTCAGTGTTCTGTCGAGACTATAGGAAATGTGTTTGCACCTAAAAGTAGACAGGCATCATCTAATTATGGAATAGGGCCGGATGGAAGAATAGGCATGTATGTTGAAGAGAAGGATCGTTCTTGGTGCTCTTCTTCAGCTTCTAACGATCATCGTGCTGTAACTATTGAGGTTGCTTCAGATAGGAAAGAGCCTTATGCGGTTACGGCTAAGGCTTATGCGTCGCTTATAAATCTTGTTGCTGATATATGTAAGAGAAACGGTATTAAGGAGCTTAAGTGGAAGGCTGACAAATCTCTCATTGGCCAGGTCGATAAGCAGAACATGACCGTTCATAGGTGGTTCTCTAATAAATCATGCCCCGGAACTTATCTTTATAATCACATGGGGGATATAGCGGCAAAAGTAAATAAGAAACTCGGTGCAACAGGTCATAATACCGAACCCATAAAGGAAACCGCTTCCACTTCGAAGATAAAAGTAGGCAGCACAGTAAAAATCTCTAATGGAGCAACATATTACAACGGCAAGAAAGTCCCTGCCTGGGTAATTAAAAAGAACTGGATTGTCGACGAGGTTAAAGGCGACAGAGCCGTAATCGATAAGTCTGTTGATGGTGAAAACTCCATTTCAAGTGCAATTAATACAAAATTCCTTAGCGTAGTTAATGCTACAGTTAAACCAGCGGAAACAAATTTCAAACCATATACTGTTAAGATAACTGCTTCAGCACTTAATATTCGTAAGGGTCCTGGCATGAATTATAATATCGTCGGATGTATAAGCGATCGTGGTGTATATACGATTGTCGACGAATCTTCTGGTTGGGGGAAGCTCAAATCCGGTGCTGGTTGGATTGCGCTGAATTATACAAAACGAGTTTAAGAGGTGTAGGCAATGATAAGTTTCAGACAAAAGGGCGACTTTTCTAACTTGACTCGTTATTTGGAGAGAGCAAAAAATGTCACTAAAATTGGCGATCTTGACAAGTATGGTCGAGAGGGTGTAGCCGCCCTTGCGTCTGCGACACCTGTCGATTCTGGTTTAACCGCTAGTTCATGGTATTACAAGATCGAACATCAAAATGGATCTGTAACTATATCTTTTTATAACTCAAATGTTAATAAAGGAGTCCCGATCGCTATAATTTTACAATATGGTCACGGAACTCGGAATGGAGGCTGGGTAGAAGGGATAGATTATATCAATCCTGCAATCCAGCCTATTTTTGATAGAATTGCCGACGCTGCGTGGAAGGAGGTAACTAAAGCATGAGCAAAACCATTGATCAAAAAGTTGTTGAAATGCGATTTGATAATGCTCAGTTTGAAAAGAATGTTTCGACCAGCATGTCGACTCTTGATAAACTAAAGAGAAGTTTGAAACTCGATGGTGCAGCTAAAGGTTTGGAAAGTGTCAACGCTGCTGCTAAAAACTTTGACGTATCAAACGTTAGCAATGGCGTCGAAACGATAAAAGCAAAATTCTCAGCATTGCAAGTTGTAGCCGCAACCGCTCTTGGTAATATTACTAATTCCGCAGTTAATGCTGGCAAAAGGATAGCTTCTGCTTTAACAATAGAACCAATAAAAGCGGGTTTCAATGAGTATGAAACTCAGATGAATGCCGTTCAGACTATTTTGGCTAATACCCAAAAAGAGGGTACAAATGTTAAGATTGTCAATAAAGCACTCGATGAACTTAATACTTATGCAGATAAGACGATATACAACTTCACCGAGATGACCCGTAATATTGGTACCTTTACTGCTGCAGGTGTTAAGCTTAACACGTCAGTTAGTTCAATTAAGGGTATCGCAAACTTAGCAGCTGTGTCAGGTTCATCATCCATGCAGGCATCTACAGCTATGTATCAGTTATCTCAGGCAATAGCATCTGGCACAGTTAGACTTATGGACTGGAACTCAGTTGTTAATGCTGGTATGGGTGGACAGGTATTTCAGGATGCACTTATACGAACCTCAGAGCATTTGAAGACTGGAGCAAAATCAGCTATTAAAGCAAATGGCTCCTTTAGAGAATCGTTGCAAACTGGATGGCTTACGACGGAAGTTCTTACTCAAACGCTTGATCAATTTGCGACGGCAGCGGATACGCAAGAAGAATATGAAGCTGCTATCAAAAAGTTTATTGATCAGGGCTATACTGCAGAACAAGCAAAACAAATGGCTGATATGGCAAGAACTGCTGGCAATGCAGCTACAAAAGTTAAGACTTTTACACAGTTAATCAGCACTTTAAAAGAGGCTCTCGGTTCTGGATGGGCTGCAACATGGAGATTGATAATAGGCGACTTTGAAGAGGCTAAGGAACTTTGGACGTCTGTTTCCGATGTACTTAGCGAAATGATTAATAACTCGTCAGAAGCTCGTAACAAAATCGTCGGAGATTGGGCTAAAGGCGGAGGCCGAACAATGCTCATAGAATCTCTCAAGAATTCTTTTGAGGGTTTGGTGAGTATTATAAAGCCAATTAAAGAGGCCTTTAGTGAGATATTTCCTCCGATCACAGCTAAACAGTTAATCGAAATCACAGAGCGTATTCGAGATCTTACTTCGAAGTTTAAATTAAATAACAAGCAATCTGCTAAACTAAAATCAACATTTAAAGGTCTTTTCTCGGTTATAAAACTCGGCGTTAGCGTCGTGACAAAGATTGTTTCTGCAGTTGCTACGCTAGTCGGAAAGTTATTTGGCTTCACCGGTAGTGTTTTAAATATCACAGGATCTCTTGGAGATTTTATTAGTGGAATAGCAACATCAATAACCAAAGCCAATTTATTTGGTAAGTCTGTAGATAAAATCACGGGTTTTCTCGGAAAAGCTATCGACAAAACAAAAGAGTTTACAGAAGCAATTACAAATAAAATAAAACTTCCTAACTACTTTGATAAATTTGTTAATGTTATTAAGAAAATTGGAGAAGTAATAAGTAAAGTTGCTAAGAAAGTATCATCTGTTGCCTCTGGAATCGGTAAAGCTATTTGGGATATTTTTTTAAATGGCGGACTCGATAATTTAGTAGGTCTCGTTAATGGAGGCATATTCACTTCTGTTCTTTTAGATCTTAAAAAATTTGTAAAAGGTCTAAAAGATGTTAAGAAAGAATTAAAAGATAGCGGTAAAATAAAAGACGGCATAAAAAAAGTATTAGATGGCGTAAAAGATTGTCTTGAAGATTTTCAGAAAAATATAAAAGCTGGAACGATTCTTAAAATAGCAATTGCTGTAGCGGTCTTAGCAGCCGCTCTTCTCATTATATCTAAAGTTCCGGTAGAAAAATTAGGAGCGTCTCTCGGTGCTGTAACAGCTCTTTTTGGAGAAACTCTTGGTGCTCTCGCGTTATTTGAGAAGATCAATGGCGAGTATAACGGTGCATTTAGAGCTGTCAGTATTATAGTAGCGATGTCGCTGTCACTCCTGATTCTTGCTTCTGCTGTAAAGAAATTGTCTGATTTGGGCTGGGAAGGACTGGCCGAAGGAGTTATAGGCGTATCAGCTTTGATGTATGCACTTGTCGGTGCAGCTAAGCTTATGTCAAAAGGCGGAAAAGATATTTCTAAAGGTGCTTATCAGCTAGTCATAATGGCTGTAGCCCTTAAGTTAATGGCATCAGTATGTAAAGATTTGTCTAAACTCAGTTTGGAAGATTTAGGCAAAGGCGTCTCTAGTGTAGCTGTTATATTACTCGAATTTGCCGGTTTTGCCGCGTTAATGGAGCGTATAGATACCGATGAATTAATGAGGTCATCATTCTCTCTTATTCTCATTGGTGTTGCCATGGAGATATTTGCTGACGCATGTGCCAAATTTGGAAATATGGAATGGGTCGATTTAGGAAAAGCAGGCGCTGCTATAGCAGGCATTTTACTAATCGCTTCTGGATTCGGGAAACTATCTGAATATTCTGGCGACATAGAAAAGAGCTCTATAGCGCTGATTCTTATCGGGGCAGCTATGGAGATATTTGCTGATGTATGTACCAAATTCGGACAGTTAGAATGGGAGCAGTTGGCAAAAGCAGGGGCTGCAATTGCTGGCATATTAATGCTCGTAAACGACTTTAATTCTATATCTGAAGAATCTGGCGATGATATTATAAAATCCGCAATAAGTCTTGCTATAATTGGAGTAGCTCTCGAAATACTTCAGAATGCTCTTGGCAAGATGGGAAATATTTCTTGGGAAGAATACGGCAAGCAAATGGCTGTTCTTGGCGGATCTTTGGTAATACTGTCAATTGCTCTAAGGGCTATGAAGGAGTCTATTGCAGGCGCAGCTGCTCTAATAATTGCATCAGTCGCTTTAACTATATTGGCTGGAGCGCTTGCAATTCTAGGCGCTATGAGTTGGGGTTCTGTAATAAAAGGACTCATTTCGATAGCAGGAACATTAGCAATTCTTGGTGTAGCCGGATATCTTCTTGAACCGGTAGTTCCTGTCATTGTTGCTCTTACCGGAGCCGTCGCGTTGTTTGGTCTTGGCTGTTTAGCTGCTGGAGCTGGTGTAGTAATATTGTCGGCAGGTTTGACTGCTTTATCAGGAGCATTAGTAGCGGCAGCGACTGGTATAATTTCTGCGTTAACAATTATAGTTGTCGGGGTTTTTAAAATTCTCCCGTCAATCATAGAGGTGCTCACCGATACAATTGTAGTAATATGCGAGGTCATAACTAGAAGTGCTTCTGCAATTGGAAAAGCTTTGAAGACGCTTATTCTCGCGCTAGTTGATGTAATTGTCGAGTGTGTACCGGCAATAGCACTCGGTGCCCTCAAATTGCTACTAGGTGTATTAGAAGCGCTTGCTAAATATACTCCGCAGATAATAAATTTGCTATTTAAGTTTTTAATCGGATTACTTGAAGGAGTCGCTAAGAATCTTCCTCAACTTATTCAAGCTGCTGTCGATGTATTTATGTCATTTTTCTCTGGTGTTGTAGAAGCGCTTAAGAAAATAGATAAAGAAACTCTTATAAAAGGAATAGCCGCTGTTGGTATATTAGCAGCTTTGATGACAGCTCTTGCGGCAACAGCATTGCTTGCTCCGGCCGCTATGATCGGAGTATTTGCGATGGGCACTATCGTAACAGAATTGGCGTTTGTTCTGGCTACTCTCGGTGGATTGGCTCAGATACCAGGATTAGAATGGTTCATTTCGCAAGGCGGAAACCTGTTGCAAAAAATAGGTACCGCTATCGGACAGTTTATCGGAGGTCTTATAGGCGGCATATCAAAAGGAATAACCAGTTCACTTCCAGAAATAGCGACAGATTTGTCAAACTTTATGACAAACCTTACGCCGTTTATAGATGGTGCAAAGCTGATCGACTCATCAGTACTTGAAAATGTCGGAACTCTTGCTAAAGTAATACTTCTTCTTACAGCGGCGGATATTGTTAACGGCATTGCTTCGTTTATAAGCGGAGGATCGTCGTTAGCAGGCTTTGCAGAGCAGTTGGTTCCTTTTGGTGAGGGAATGAAAAAATATGCTGCTGCTGTTAGTGGCATAAATGCCTCTGATATTCAAGCATCTGCAAATGCGGCTAAAGCGATTTCTGATGTAGCAAACGCTATTCCTAAAAGCGGCGGCTTAGCCCAGTTGATATTTGGAGGAAACGACCTTGGAGATTTTGCTACTAAACTTACTGACTTCGGCAGTGCTCTGAAGGGGTACGGTGAAGCTGTAACAGGCTTAAATGTCGAAGGAATTGCAAATTCAGTTATAGTTGCAAAAGGTTTGTCTGATGTAGCAAACGCTCTTCCAGAAACAGGTGTCATGCAGACATTATTTGGATCGAAGAATATTAGCTCATTTGGCGATAAGATCGCAAAGTTCGGCGAAAGTATGAAAAAATACAGCGAATCTGTTTCTGGAATAAATGCTGCAAGTATTGCAGCTTCGGCAACAGCATTTAAGTCGCTTGTTAGCTTAGCTAAAGAATCAGAAGGAGTCGATTTCGGAAATCTGAAATCGCTCGGAAAGAACCTTAAAAGTATAAGTAAATCAGCTGTTGATAAATTTATAAGCGCATTTAATGACTCAAGTTCGAAGGTATCTTCTGCCGGTAGTAAAATGACTGATTCTTTCATCAAGGGAGTTGAATCAAAAGAGTCGTTGCTTGTCGGTGTTGGAAAAAATATGGCTAGCAAATTTGCATCAGGCATATCACAAAACACGAAAGCCATAAAAGACAGCTTTTCTGCAGTTCTTAAAGCTGCGATATCGTTGATAAAGTCTTATTACTCTCAGTTCCGTGAAGCTGGTAAGTATGCTGTTGATGGTTTTGCAGATGGTATTAGTGCTAATACCTACAAAGCTAGAGCTAAAGCTAAAGCGATGGCTGACGCTGCTTCGAAAGCAGCAAGAAAAGCTCTTGACGAGCGTTCGCCGTCGAAGGTGTTTTATGGAATTGGCGATTATGCAGGTGTCGCGTTTGTAAATGCACTTAAAGACCATACGACAAAAGCATATAAAGCAAGCTTTGAAATGGCATCTAAAGCTAAATCTGGTTTGAGTGATGCTGTAGCTAAGATTTCAGACGTTATCAATTCTGATATTGATGCACAGCCGACTATCAGACCGGTTCTTGATCTCAGTGATGTTAGAGCCGGAGCCAGTTCAATAAGTAGAATGTTTGGTGCCAATCCGTCCATTGGCGTAATGTCAAATGTACGGGCAATTACTTCAATGATGAATGGAAATCAAAATGGAGGTAACGACGACGTTATTTCCGCAATAAAAGATCTAGGTAATAAGATATCTGGCAAGACTGGTGACACATATCAGATTAACGGAATTACTTATAATGATGATAGTAACGTTTCTGACGCTGTGGCCACTCTTGTTAGAGCTGTTAGAGTTGAAAGGAGGAGATAAGTTTGCCAACTGTTTCTAAGTTAACTATAAAAAAGCAAACCGGTACTGATAATACCTATTATGCAACATGGGCATTTAGTGGTCAAGGAAAGGCTACAACATCTTCCTCTGGTGCGATAAAAGCCGGAAACCTAGTATCAATAAAGTCGGAGGCGACAAAGTATTACAACGGAGTCGCCATTCCGGCTTGGGTTAAAAAAGAGAAATGGTACGTTACACAGGTTAAAGGTGATAGAGCCGTTCTCGGAAAGTGCCAGAAAGGCGATCATAATATTCAAAGCGCCATCGCTGTTAAGTATTTATCTGGCGGAACTGGTTCGTCTACTTCAACTTCATCTGGTAGTGAAGACAAACTCGACTTTTACAGAGTTACATGGTATTACGACACCGGCGATTCTGTATGGTTTAAAGCCAGTACGTCTGAAATTAAAGAAAAGCAGTCAACTTATAGCCCCCCATCAAATGCTATAAGAATATGCCTTGGCGTAAAACCGGTGTCAAAGACTTATACAACAGGCTCAAATAACAAGACGGCTTATTATTGGACAGGCACTGAAGCATGGGCTAGCTATGCTATTTCAGCTACGCAAATTCCGGATAAGCCGCCTGTTCCTACTGTCGAAATTGAAAAGTATAAGCTTACGGCATCAGTTGATAACATATCAGATTCGAAGGTCGCAGATATAGAGTTCCAAGTATATAACGGAACAAAACTTATAAATAGCGGAACAGCTCCTGTTTTGGCTTGCCAAGCGTCGTTTACTTGTGGAGTCGATGCAGGTGGCGAGTATAGAGTTAGATGTCGAGCTATTGGAATTGCTGGAACAGCTAAAGCTTACAGCGAATGGTCTGATTTCTCTAGTTCTAATAAAGCGATACCGTCTCCTCCAAAGGGAATAACGATATGCCGAGCCAGTTCAGAAACTTCTGTATATTTGGAATGGACTGCGGTAAGTACCGCTAAGACATACGACATTGAATACACAACAAAGAAAAAATATTTTGACGGTTCGGATCAGACGACCACAGTTACCGGAATCGAGTTTACTCACTATGAAAAGACGGGCCTTACATCTGGTCAGGAATATTTCTTCAGAGTTCGTTCTGTCAATGAAAAAGGTGAATCAACATGGTCGCCTATAGCCTCAACCATAGTAGGTAAAGCTCCTTCAGCTCCTACTACTTGGTCATCGACTACGACAGCTATTGTTGGTGATCCTTTGAACTTATATTGGGTTCATAATTCAGAAGATGGGTCTAGTCAGACATATGCAGAGCTAGAGATATATTTCAATAATACGAAATATACCTACACAATAAAGAATACGACTGATCCTGACTTAAAAGATAAAACAAGTTCATATTCTGTGGATACGTCAACATATTCAGAAGGGACTAAGATAAAGTGGCGAGTTCGAACAGCTGGCGTTACTAAAAAATATGGCGATTGGTCTGTTCAGAGAACAATTGACGTTTATGCGACACCAACTCTTGCGCTAAGTGTTATAAATAGTGCTGGAACAGCCATAAGTACTCTAACCACATTCCCGTTTTATGTTTCGGCATTGGCTGGACCTAATACTCAAGCACCAATAGGTTACTATGTATCTATCGCATCAAATCAGGCATATGAGACGGTCGACAACATCGGAAATCCTAAAACGGTTAATGAAGGCGAAGAAGTATATTCTAAATATTTTGACACATCAGATGCTTTGATGGTTGAATTATCGGCTGGAAATGTCGATTTAGCTAACGGCATGGAATATAAAATAACGTGTGTCGTTTCTATGAATTCTGGATTAACAGCAGAAGCAAGCACAACGATATCTGTGTCTTGGGCTGAGGTTTCATATGAACCAGATGCGGCAGTATCGATCGACGACGAAGCATATGTTGCTTATATTACTCCGTGCTGTAAAGATGAAAACGACGATTTTATAGAAGGAGTCACGCTTTCTGTCTATCGCAGAGAATTCGATGGATCATTTACAGAACTTGCTTCTGGGCTTGATAATGTGAAAAATGTGTCTATAACGGATCCTCATCCGGCACTCGATTATGCTCGCTATAGAGTAGTAGCGACTACTACGTCAACCGGAACAGTAAGTTATTACGATCTTCCTGGATTTCCTGTTGGATGCAATTCAGTTATAATTCAGTGGGATGATGACTGGTCAGACTTTGATGTTAGCGATGATGACTTACCAACAGAGCCTACGTGGACTGGATCGATGCTTAAATTACCTTATAATATAGACGTGTCCGATAGTAATTCTATCGACGTTTCTCTTGTTGAGTATATAGGTCGAAAGCATCCTGTAAGTTATTACGGATCTCAGTTAGGAGTCACATCAACATGGAATGTTGAGATACCAAAATATGATAAGGAAACTCTCTATGCTATTCGTCGTCTATCAATATGGACAGGTGACGTTTACGTTAGAGAACCTTCTGGAAGCGGATATTGGGCTAATATTTCGGTTTCTTACAGTCAGAAGCATCTCGACTTGACAATACCAATTTCTTTTAACGTAACAAGAGTCGAAGGAGGCGCATAACATGCCCGATTGGACTAAATCTATGGAACAGACATTCGAATATTATATTGTAGATCCAGGAACTTGGATGGACAGCAAGCGTTTAACTACTGTTAAGTCATCGTCTATTTCCAGGGATATCGAAGCAGACACTCTCGGATCTGCAACGATTGATATAACGAATTCTGTTGGAGAATGTTACATAAGAATATATCTTATAACAATTCAAAATGGATTAAAAGAGAAGCATCCTTTGGGGACATTTCTTGTTCAGACACCATCGTCAACTTTTACAGGTAAGACTTTGGACGTATCTATGGATGCTTATACTCCTTTACTCGAATTGAAAGAAAATCCACCTCCTTTAGGTTATTATGTTGGCAAGAATGAAAATATCATGCAGAATGCCTATATGATAACCAGAGATCATGTCAGAGCTCCTGTCGTTGAACCAGCGAGCTCTGATAAGCTCTTTAGAGATTTTGTTGCAGATACAAGTGATACTTGGCTAACATATGTTAGAGATCTTATTTCAAATGCGAAATACAGATTTGATCTCGATGAGTTAGGTAGAATACTGTTTGCCCCAAAACAGGCGACAGCGTCTCTTCAGCCTGTATGGGAGTATAATGACGACAACAGTTCAATATTATATCCAGAATTAACTATGAATCATGATCTGTATGGAATTCCGAATGTCGTTGAAGTGATATATTCTAGCGGAAACGACTACTATGAAGCTAGGGTTGTTAATAATGATTCTAATAGTCCTATTTCTGTAGAGAATCGTGGAAGAGAAATTATTCATAGGGTAAATAATCCAGATCTTATAGGAGATCCGACCGAAAATCAAATAAAAGAGTATGCCGAAAGTCTATTAAAAGAGCTTTCTTCTTTAGAGTATACCATTTCTTATACTCACGCTTATTGCCCAGTTAGACTAGGGGATTGCGTCCGACTAAATTATTCAAGAGCCGGATTAACGAACATTAAAGCGAGAGTAATAAGCCAGACAATTAAGTGTGAACCTGGTTGTCCGGTTACTGAAAAAGCGATATTTACTACTAAATTGTGGGGGTGATATTTTCTATGGCTTTATCAAACGAACTTATATCTCAGTTTGCAAAAATTACAACAGAAAAAGAAGAGACTAAAACAGAAGAAGTTGTTTATGGAACAACCGTAAGTTATAATGACACGGTTTATGTCAAACTTGACGGATCTGACCGGCTTACTCCTATAACGTCTACAACTGTTGTTAAGCCTGACGAAAGAGTTACAGTTATGATCAAAGATCATTCTGCGATTGTCACAGGAAACATATCATCCCCTTCCGCTAGAAATAGCGACGTAGAGGAATTAGGTACTCAGATATCCGAGTTCGATACGATAATCGCAAATAAAGTTGACACAGAAGAACTTAATGCAACAAACGCTAGAATCGATACGTTAAATACCGATACTGTCAACATAAGAAAAGATCTTAATGCTGCTAATGCAAATATTGAGGCATTGACAGCTGATAATGTAACTATCAATGAAACATTAAATGCGCAGTCTGCTAGCATTGATAATCTCGAAGTAAATAAGCTAAGCGTTGAAATTGCCGACGCAAAATATGCTACTATAGAGAATCTAGAAGCTACAAACGTCAGTGTTAATAATTTGTCTAGTACTTATGCCGATTTCAAGAATACTACTACAACTAAATTAGCAGCAGTAGATGCTTCTATCGAGAACTTGGAAACTAATAAATTATCTGCCGCTTCTGCAGATCTTAAGTACGCCAATATTGATTTCTCGAATATCGGACAGGCTGCAATAGAAGAGTTCTATGCTAAATCCGGTATAATAAAAGATCTTACAATCGAAGGCGGAACTATTACTGGCGAATTAGTTGGTGTTACAATCAAGGGCGACTTGATTGAGGGCGGTACTGTCGTAGCAGATAAGCTTGTTGTAAAAGGCGAAAACGGCCTATATTACAAGCTGAATACGGACGGTGTTACAACTGAAGCTCAGCAGACAGAGTACAACAGTCTTAACGGTAGTGTCATAACAGCTAAGTCAATAACTGCTACAAAGATTAGCGTTACCGATCTTGTTGCATTTGATGCTACTATCGGCGGCTTTAAAATTACCGAAAATTCCATATATTCTGGAACTAAGGAATCTGCTTCTAATACAACTAGAGGTATATATTTGGATAATGACGGTCAGGCTGTTTTCGGCGATGCCAGTAATTATCTAAAATATTATAAGGACACTGATAATACTTATAAACTCGCTATTTCGGCGAGTAGTATATATTTAAGCTCAAGCAATAAAGATATTGAGACGATGATATCTGAAACAAACGATAAAATCGATTCAACAGCGGACGACTTAGAGCTTTCCATAGCTAGTCAGTCAGCATCAATTACGAACGACGTACATGGTATTGTTCTCAATGCCTTAGAGGATTATGTCGAGAAGGATGAGTACAATACTTATAAGAGCTCGACAAAAAGTCAGTTAGAAGTTCTATCCAATCAGATAGAAATGAATTTTACATCGACCAATTCATCAATAGAGACAGTTGATGGAAAAGTTGATACTAAATTCGAAGAACTTACTAAGTATATTCGATTTAGTACAGACGGTATTGAAATCGGAAAAGATGAAAACAGTCTTAAATTAAAACTTGACAATGATATGATACAGTTCACAAAAAACGGAACTCCTATCGGATGGTGGGATGGAAACGATTTTCATACTGGTAATATTGTTGTCGAAGTTAATGAGCGAGCTCAGTTTGGTAACTTTGCATTCACTCCCAGAAGTGATGGATCACTGATGCTATTAAAGGTTAAGGAGGCATAAAATATGGCGCTAAGCGGAACTGTTAAAACAAATGCGGATAGCAACGGTCGATATTATCAGCTGTCATGGACTGCAACTCAGTCTACAGCGAATAATACGTCTACGATTTCCTGGACCTTATCGGCGCAAGGATATAGCGGAAATTGGGTTGCTGAACGTACTCTTTATGTTACCATTGATGGCGCAACTGTCTATAGCAAGAGTGATCGTGTAGAGAGAAAGGTAGGAACCATAAAAACCGGAACTAAAACTATTACGCATAATAGTAATGGTTCTAGATCATTCACTATTACACTTGGTGCTGCTGTTTATGGCACATCTGTTAACTGCAAAGGCTCTGGAACGTTCGCTCTAAATACAATCGGACGAGCGTCTACATTAAACGTTAGTGGCGGAACACTAGGGGTGGCTCAGACAATAACCGCTGATAGGAAAGTTTCAAGTTTTACGCATACATTAACATGGGAGTGCGGTTCATATTCCGGTACAATTGCTACTAAATCGACGGCAACGTCATGGTCGTTTACTCCTCCGTTAGAATTAGCCAATACTGCTACACAACTCTTTCCAGCGGGTGTGTATTTTAAATTGACCACATACAATGGATCAACCGTTGTTGGAACTTCTGATCAAACTGTTGTCATGAAGATACCAACATCGATAAAGCCTACGTGTACCGTGAATATAACCGATCCAACTGGATATTTGGCTACATACGGTGGTTACGTTCAGAATAAGTCAAAAATGAAAATCACGGTCACTGCGACACCAGCATATGGTTCTCCGATTACGGGTTACAGTATTATTGCAAATGGAAATACATATAGTGATAATCCAGCAACCACTGGTGTTATTACTGCTTCCGGTACAAATACTATTATTGGTAAAGCGACTGACAAACGTAATAGAACGGGGTCAGCAACTACTACTATAAATGTTCTTGCATATAGCTCTCCTAAAATAACATTTACTATGCACCGATGCGATCAAGACGGTACAGAAAATATGACAGGGTCCTACTGTAAAGTTTCATATAAAGCAGTAATAACGTCATTGTCAAATAAAAACTCGAAGTCTATTAAGCTACGATATAAAAAAACGAGTGATACGACATACACGTTTCGAACAATTAATATGGGATCTTATACTCAAGAAGGATCCGAGATATTTTCTGCAGAAGACGGAAGTTCATACAATGTACAGATGCAAGCAATAGACTCTTTTGAGACGTCTACAACTACTGCTGAACTTTCGACCGGCTTTTCGATTATGCATATTGCAGCATCCGGAAAAGGACTTGCCATTGGTAAGATAAGCCAGGCGGATGAGTTTGAAGTTGGTATGGATGCAAAATTTTATAGTGGTGCGCATTTTAATAAAGGGTTTACAGAAGATATTCCAAACATTGCAAACAGCGATTGCAACACTATCGTTGCCAGCGGTCATTATTATGCTTATACTGATACTGCTAATAAACCAGAGAATAAAAATGGATGGTTAACAGTAAAATCGCATAGCGATAACGCATGGTGCTATCAAGAATTCGTAACATATGATGGCCATCGATATTTTCGTCATAAATCCGGAGGTTCTTGGTACGGTTGGGAACGACTTGATGTAGATTATATTTCGGAAACGGGTAAAACTGTAAAGGGATGGAACTATCGGAAGTGGGCTAATGGAAATATCGAATTGTGGTATACAAAAGGACTGACTGATTTTGCTATAACCAGTAGATTTTATAGATCTGCATCAGGAACTACGGTTCCGGCCGGTCTTTGGTATTATGGAAACGCTTCTGTGGATTTTGATAGCGGTCTATTAACTAACGTTAAAAATGTACAAATTACGTTGGACAGATCAGCGGGACTATATTTCTGTAATACAAATGGCTACAGTACTTCAAAGATAAACTTTCGTGTTATCGGAATAAATTCTGAAACAGTTGCGGTCGCCGCGAACATATATGTCATAGGTACTTGGAAATAAAGGGGTGAACAAACTAGTGGATTGGGCAACTATTGTAGTAGGAGTTTTAGCATTTATAGGCACTCTTGTTGGTGCATATTGTTCGAATAATAAAACAGTTGCACTTGTTACTTATAGATTACAGGCACTGGAAAAGAAAGTAGAACAACACAACAAAGTAGTAGAAAGAATGCTTATTGCCGAAAATGAGATTAAAACAATGAAAAAAGAGATCGAAAAAGTAGAAGTAGAAATGCATGACTTTGAATATAAATAAGGAGGATTTAAATATGGAGAAGAAAATAGATGTTAATCTTATCGTTAGAACTATAGTTAGTATTATAGCTCTTATAAATTTCATAGCTGCTCAGAGAGGCTTTAATCCTCTCAATATAGACGAGCAGTCAATTTACGTTGTTGTTTCGACAATCGTAGCCATTATTACTTGGGCTTGGGGCTTCTGGAAGAACAATAACTTCACTGATGCTGCTAAGCAGGGACAGGAACTCATTGACAAGCTGAAAGCTGAAAAGAAAGAAAATAAGGGCTAATCATCACCATAGCCTTTTGCATGTATTTCTTTTACTAACGATCTCTAGAAGCGTCTTTTGTCTTAGGCATATTCTGTCTGGTCAATAGGCGCTTCTTTTATATTCGCGATTTATACTTTGTCTATTTTTTTTTCAAATTCTCCATAAAATTCGCGAAAATTACATTCCATATTATGAAGAGAAAGTTAGGATGAAACCGGAACGGTCGTATACAGACATGTATGAATCCGTGTAATAAAGTGGATAAACCGGTTGGTGTCGTATGTAGGTATGCATGAATCACCATTCTCTTTTATATTTTTCCGCGAAAATCACATATCCTATTATGAAGAGGAAACTCTAATATATTTTTAAAGGATTGACAGATTATGGAAAACAGAACAGTTCAAATCGAAGGTTTATTACTTACAGGTAAAAGTGCGAGTATTATTTCTAGCTTGGCGATAGTCGGAGCTGCAAGTATTATTGGCGGGTTTACTTATGTAACTTATAAACTCGGTCAAAGATCTGCTGAAAAGAAAAGTCTTAAAGATTCAATTAAAAAATTTATAGAGTTATTCGAGAAGTAAAAAGATTGAGCCAACTATGGCTCTTTCTTTTTTAATTTAGTTTTCATTTTCCGTACACAGATAACGGAATTTGTTTATATTTTTCTAAAGGATTTTAGAAAGGAGGAAGCAAAATGGAATATTTATTTGCTGTCGTAGGTGTACTTGTCGGGTCGATTATTTCGAACATTATATTTTCTATTCGATACCGGAAGGCTGGAACTCTTAGGATCGATCATTCAAATCCTGAGAAGGATGTCTACAGAATAGAGATAGACGATCTTGACGGATTATCTAAGAAAAAGCATGTCATCCTCAAAGTGGACAATAACGCAAACCTTTCGCAGAAATAACAGATCCTATTATGGAACATATTAGTTCACACAATTTTGAAAGGAGAAATGCAAAATGAGCATTCCAACATTGTTAGAAGTAGAAATTGAGGATCAGTTCGAGCATTTAAGTAAGGTGGAGTTCGGATCTGAACAGTACAAAGCAGGGGTAGATGGACTTACCAAGCTTCTTGACAGATCTATGGAGATGAACAAACTCGAATATGAGGCTGAGGAAGGACGAAAGAATCGAGAAATCGATAATGAGTTCAAACAGAAGCAAATGGACGAGGAGAAAAAATCTCGATGGGTTCAGCATGCGATAAGCGTGGCAAGTATAATATTGCCAATAGCGGCAGCTGTTTGGGGAACGAAAGCATCATTTAAATTCGAAGAGACCGGAACAGTAACGACAATAATGGGAAGAGGCTGGATTAACAAACTACTTCCAAAGAAGTGAGGAACTTAATGTACCAGGGGAGGAGATTATGGAAACATATTCTCTTCCTCTTTATATTTAAATTCGCAAAAAATACAATCGCTATTATGAAGGAGGTGAAATGCTTTATGCAAAAGCTTAATATCGATTTTGTCAAAGTATTGGGATATTTAGGAGCTGGACTTAGTGTGGCCGCAACGGTCGTATCAGGTATAGCTCAGAAAAAGTCAATGAATGAGACAATCGCAAAAGAAGTTGCAGAAGCAATGAAAAACCATCAGTAAAATAGGAGAGGCTCAAAAGGCCTCTTTTATTTTTAATAGCGAATCTGAAAGGAGAAAACAAATGGGTAAAGAAAATTTAACAAATGTCATTAAGAATATTCAGACGACATTAACAAAGCATAGTCCTGAAATTCTTACTGGTCTCGGAATTGCTGGTATGGTGTCGACTACAGTTCTTGCTGTAAAGGCGACTCCGAAAGCTCTTAGGTTGATAGAAAATGCTGAAAATGAATTGTCAAATGAGCGTTGCGAAGATGTTAAACTTAAGGTGCTTGATATAGTAAAACTTGTATGGCCTTGTTACATACCTGCCGTTATAACTTGCGGAGTATCGATCGCTTGCCTTATAGGAGGAACTACAGTAAATGTTAAACGAACTGCTGCTCTGGCAACAGCTTACAAAATCTCCGAAACAGCTCTTAACGAGTATAAAGACGCTGTTGTTGAGACAATTGGAGAGAAAAAAGAGAAGGTTGTTAAGGACAAAGTTGCTGAAAAGAAGATTAAGAAAAACCCAGTTGGCAATAGCGAGGTCATTATAACAAAGAAAGGCGAAACTCTTTGCTATGATGGAGCATTCGGACGATATTTTAAGTCTGATATTGACACTATTAAGAAGGCCGTAAATGTTATCAACCGAAACATTATTACGGATATGTATGCTTCATTGAACGACTTTTATGACCTTATCGGTCTGAAACCTATCAATGTCGGATACGATCTTGGTTGGAATATTGACGATGGAGAAATTGATATTTACTTTAGCTCGCAATTGGCAGAAGATGGCACGCCATGTCTTGTAATTGACTACAGCGTTGCGCCAAAATGCGATTTCTCAAGTTTTATGTAAAAAGACGCGAAAAAAACATTTCATATTATGAAGAACGTACCACGTTTTTCGATATTTTGTAAAGGAGAGACTTTATCATGGAAGAAATCAAAAACGAGAACGTAAATGACATCGAGGAAATCGAAGAGGTTGAGGCAGAGCCTGAAGGATCAGGAGTTATTGAGGTCGCAGCAATCGTCGTCGGAGCTGTTGTTGCTGTAGGAGCGGGCATTGGAGCCCTCGTCTACAAGAACAGAGAAAAGATTGACGAATGGCGCATCAACAAACTTAGAAAAAAGGGCTATATGATCTCTAAAATCGAAGATGACAAATGCGTCAATATCGAAGATTCCGATGAAGTAGAAGAAGCGGAGTAAAGAAAAACATAAGTTCTAAAAAGGGTAAGTACCTGTAACAGGGTGCTTTCCCTTTTCCTTTTTATAAGGAGAAAAGTATGGATATTTCTTATGCAGGCTATCTCACGCCAAATTGTATCGGTTGTAGGCATTGGATGGATGGTACGAAGTACGATTTAGGTTGCGGACATCCAACTGGTGATTGCCGATATTTGAAGACAGATAAAACTAAAAGAAACCATTTATATTACTATGATGGTCCAGTAATGAGATTTGATGACTGTTTGGTTAGGTCTTGGAATGGAACAACAAGTGCTGTCTCTAAGGAGAAAGCAAGAGCAAATCTTACCTATCAATGGAAAATTGCTCATGGATATTCTCCAAGATCTAAAATCACATTACCTGGAACACTAATATTAATAGATTGAAAGGAGCAAACTGACAGTGGAAGACTATAAGCCTAATTCACACAGGTCAAAAGAAAAGGCAGCAGCTGCAGCAAAAACTGAGAAAAAGGTTGAAAAAGTTGTTAATGGAACTGTAAAAACCAAGAAGAAATCTGAGATGAATAAACTCAAAGACTTATTTATTTCAGAAGATGCGGCGAATGTAAAGTCTTATATTCTCATGGACGTTCTTGTACCTGCTGTGAAGAAAGCAATCTCGGATATTGTTACGGACGGTGTTTCGATGATTCTGTTCGGAACTACCGGAAATAGGTCAAGTAGAGGCAATAGTTCATTTATATCATATGACAAATTTTCTCGAAGAGAAGACGATCGTCGATATGGAAGCGCTCGGACAAGATCGGGATATAATTTCGACGATATTTATCTCGAAAGCAGAGGCGAAGCAGAGGAAGTTCTGTCGAGAATGGACGAGCTTATTGACATGTACGGTGTAGTTTCTGTAGCAGATCTTTATGATCTTGTTGGAATAACTGGAAATTATACAGATAATAAATATGGTTGGACAAATATTCGTAATGCAGAACCGGTAAGAGCTATGGGCGGAGGTTACATGCTCAAACTGCCTAAGGCTCTGCCTATTAATTAAAGGAGGATATTTATGAGCATTGGATTCACAGATATGGACATTAGGCGGACAGACCCTATGGTAGAGCATCCGTCTCATTATATTTCTGAAACTGGACTTGAGACGATCGATGTAATAGAGGCGTTTACATTTGATCTCAAGGGGATAGAAGCAACCGATACAGGCAATATTATTAAGTATATTTGCCGTTGGAAACAGAAGAATGGCCTTCAGGATCTGAAGAAGGCAATGTGGTACTTAAATCATCTTATTAATCATGTCGAAAAAATGGAAAAGGAGAACGACTAACTATGAAAAAGTTCGAAATCACTAAAAACATGACTAGAGCGTTTGGCAAGGCCGGACTTACTTGTAAGAAGTATGCCCCTGAAGCTCTTGTAATAGCTGGTATCGTAGGTGTCGTGACAAGTGCTGTCATGGCATGTAAGGCAACAACCAAGGTAAACGATATTATCGAAGAGACTAAAGAGAACACGCATGATCTTCATCTTGTAGCCACTGCAGCAGGTCTAAAAGAGGCTACGGACGAGTTCTCGAATGAAGATATTCGAAAGATTGATATTCTTTCTTCAAAAGAGGACGTCAAGAACTACACTGCACAGGACCTTAAGAAAGACACGACAATTATATATACTCAGACTGCTGTTAAGTTTATAAAGCTTTATGGTCCTTCTGTAGTACTTGGCGCTCTGTCTATAACTAGCATACTCGCGTCTAACAATATTCTTCGTAAGAGAAATGTGGCTCTTGCAGCTGCGTATGCTACTGTCGATAAGGGCTTTAAGGAATATAGAAGCCGTGTTGTCGAACGTTTCGGAAAAGATATGGACCGAGAGCTTAAGTACAACATCAAGGCTAAAGAAATCGAAGAAACTACAAAAAATTCAAAGGGCAAAGAAAAGACTGTAAAAAAGTCGATAGAAGTCGCTGATGTAAATGAGCATAGTGATTATGCACGATTCTTTGACGAGCTTTGCACAGGTTGGAAGAGGGACGCAGAGTATAACCTTATGTTCCTTAAGCATCAGCAGAATTATGCCAACGAAAAGCTGCAGAAGCAGGGATATTTGTTCCTCAATGATGTGTATGATATGCTCGGTATTCCGAAAACAAAGGCCGGTCAGGTAGTAGGCTGGATTTATGACGAAGCGCATCCTGATATTTATGATAACTTCGTAGACTTCGGAATTTATGATCTGTATAATGAAAAAGCACGCGACTTTGTGAATGGTCGTGAAAAGAGCATTCTTCTTGACTTCAATGTCGACGGCAATATTCTCGATCTCATCTGAAAGGGAGACAAATAATGACTGGTAAAGAGTTAATCGTTTATATTTTGCAGAATGATCTCGAAGATGAAGTTATTTTTCAGAACAACCGTTTTATCGGATTTGCAAGTGAAGAAGAGCTGGCATCTAAATTTTCAGTCGGTGTGGAGACCATCAAATGGTGGTATTCACTCGGCTGGATAAAAGGGGTTAAAATCGGAAAATCTATATTTTTCCCGGCAGGAATAACCGATCCACGATTGCAAGAACATGAATAAAAACGTTTAAAATGGAGGACTAAAGAATGAACAGTAAACTGTTATCTTTTCTGGCATTTGTAATGGGTGCCTCAGTAGGTTCGCTTGTCACATGGAAGTGCATAGAGAAAAAGTATAAGCAGATCGCTCAGGAGGAGATTGATTCTGTTAAGGAAACGTATGCAAAGATGCGAAAGGACGACCTTGAGGCTAAGAAAGTAGATATTGAAGCAGCGAAAGCAAAACTTCATCCTGCTGAGTCTGAGAAGGCAGAAACTCCTGAAGTTCAGCCCGAAGAAGTAAAGGAGTATGAAGACGTTATAGCTAGACATAATTATACAAGTTATTCAAATAATATTAATGAGAAAGGGGGAGACGTGATGACCGATAGACCTTATGTAATTTCTCCGGATGAGTTCGGCGATTATCCGGATTACGAGACGATAAGTCTCACATATTATAATGATAAAGTCCTTACTGACGAGTATAATGAAATCGTAGACGATATCGATGATCTTATTGGAGAGGACTCGCTTAACCATTTTGGTGAATACGAGGACGACTCTGTATTCGTTAGAAACGATGCTTTGAAAGTTGATTATGAGATTTTGCTTGATTCTGCAAACTATAGTGATATTGCGCCTCAGAATCAGGTGGATGATTAATGACAATCGCAGATAAAATTCAAAACGAATATTTTGAATGGTTGTATGACTTAGTTTGCAAGGATAGATATTCAAAGCAAATTTCTTACAGAAAGCTTTTGTCATGCTTACACAATACAGAGTTCACTTATATTTTACGAAGAGATAGAAATAGAGCTGAGGACGGATTAAATTTACGATATCGCTTTGCTCTTCGACATCACGGGGATGAAGAATCATATTTGGATGGCCCGTGTAGCGTTTTGGAAATGATGATTGCATTGGCTATACGCTGTGAGGAAAGCATCATGGACAATCCTGCATATGGAGACAGAACTAAACAATGGTTCTGGGGGATGATAGTAAATATGGGTCTCAGCTCTATGACGGATGATGTATTTAACAGGCAGTACGTAGAAGCAGCGGTCACAAGGTTGCTTAATCGCGAGTATGAACCCGATGGCAAAGGCGGATTATTTACAATTAAGGATTGTGACCGTGATCTACGGACGGTTGAAATTTGGTATCAGCTCTGCTGGTATTTGGATGAAATCGTATAAATAAAAGCTGGAGAAGAGTCTAAGAAAGGAGATTAAATAATGAAATGCTTGATTTCATGACGGTCTCGACCCGTAACACAAGGCGCGGTATTGTTGAAATCTATCCTACGTTCTTAATGAAGAAAAGCTCAGATCTAATGATTCGTGGTAGTGATTTCTATGCAGTATGGGACGAAGAACGCGGCTTGTGGTCTACGGAAGAGCAGGATGCATTGAGAATGATCGATGCAGAGCTGAAAAAGTATGCCGAAGAACATCGCAAAAATTTAGAGTCTGATACAAAGGTTCTATATATGTGGGACGCAGATTCGGGAATGATTGATAAATGGCATAAGTATTGTCAGAAGCAGATGCGAGATAATTTTCACATGTTAGATGAGAAATTGATATTTTCAAATGCCAAAACTAACAAGAAAGATTATGCCAGCAAAAAACTCAGCTACCCATTAGAAAAAGGCGATATTTCAGCATACAACAAACTGATGTCTACTCTATATTCCGAAGAAGAGAGGCATAAGATAGAGTGGGCAATAGGCTCAATTGTGTCCGGAGATTCTAAAAAGATACAAAAATTCATGGTATTGTATGGCGCAGCAGGAACTGGTAAATCTACAATCTTAAATATTATTCAGCAGCTGTTCGAGGGATATTATTCAGTGTTTGATGCTAAAGCACTAGGCTCATCGAATAACTCATTTGCCCTTGAAGCTTTCAAGACAAATCCACTTGTGGCAATTCAGCATGATGGTGATTTGTCTAAGATTGAAGATAACACACGCCTTAACAGTCTTGTTTCGCATGAGCTCATGACTGTAAATGAGAAATTTAAGTCAACATATTCTAGTCGATTTAAATGTTTCTTATTTATGGGAACGAATAAACCGGTAAAGATTACAGACGGCAAATCGGGTCTTATTCGTAGACTTATTGACGTATCTCCTACTGGTAATAAGCTTAGCGCGAAGGAGTATAAGGCTACCACTAAACAAATAGCATTTGAACTTGGAGCCATAGCATATCATTGTCAAGAAGTATATTTGAGTGACCCGGGCTATTATGACGATTATATTCCAATTGCAATGCTCGGAGCATCAAATGACTTCTACAACTTTATTATTGATTCATATCATGTATTCAAGAAAGAAGACGGTACAACTTTAAAGGCTGCATGGGAGATGTATAAGACATATTGTGAAGAGGCAAAAGTGCCTTATCCATACTCTCAGAGAAACTTTAAAGAAGAGCTGAAAAACTATTTTTGGGATTTCAAAGAACGTTTTACGGATGATGACGGTTCTAGACTTCGCAGTTACTATAGCGGGTTTAGAACTGACAAATTCGAAGATGGCGAGTCAGAAGAGAAAAAAGAAGAGCCTAAAACACACTTAATCAAGTTTGATGCTGCAGAATCTATATTTGATAAAGAGTGCGCTGACTGCTTTGCTCAATATGCCACATCTAAAGAAACTCCTACTAAGCAATGGGATGAAGTAACTTCCAAACTAAGAGATCTGAATACTCGTAAGCTCCACTATGTAAGAATTCCTGAGAATCATATTGTCATAGACTTTGACATTAAAGATGAAAACGGTAATAAATCTTTTGAAAGAAACGTGGAAGAAGCTAGTAAATGGCCGGCTACGTACGCAGAACTTAGTAAGAGTGGAGCGGGTGTTCATCTTCATTATATTTATACCGGTGATCCTACAAAACTTAGTCGCATATATGATGATAATATTGAGATTAAGGTATTCACTGGTAAGAGTTCTCTTCGAAGAAAACTTACGAAATGTAATGATCTCCCAATTGCAACTATCAGCTCTGGACTACCGCTGAAAGGAGAAAGTAAAGTGATAAATTTTGAAGGGGTGAAAAGCGAAAAGGCACTGAGGACTATCATAAAGCGGAATCTTAACAAGGAGTATCATGCTGCAACTAAGCCGAGCATAGACTTTATTTATAAGACTCTAGAAGATGCATATTCTAGTGGGATGAAGTATGATGTCTCGGATCTCAAGAATGCAGTACTTGCATTTGGTGCCGGCAGTACCAACAAGGCTGACTACTGTATAAAGCTTGTGAACAAGATGAAGTTTAAGTCTGAAGAGCCTTCTGCGCCATCCGATAGTAGTGATGCGAATCTTATATTCTATGACGTCGAGGTTTTTCCTAATCTGTTTTTGGTTAATTGGAAAGCAGCAGGTGAAGGAAATCCGGTTGTAAGAATGATCAATCCAACTCCTACTGAGATCGAAGATCTTATGCGCTTCAAACTCGTAGGCTTCAACTGCAGACGCTATGATAATCATATTCTGTATGCTAGACTTATGGGCTATACGAATGAGCAGCTGTATAATCTTTCACAAAAAATTGTTATGGGAAGTAGAAACGCATTTTTTGGAGAGGCTTATAACGTATCGTATACGGACGTTTATGATTTTGCAGCTAAGAAGCAGTCGCTGAAAAAGTGGGAGATTGAACTTGGCATTCATCATCAGGAACTCGGTCTTCCTTGGGATCAGCCTGTGCCTGAAGAGATGTGGACGAAGGTCGCCGAATATTGTGATAACGATGTTATTGCAACTGAAGAGGTGTTTAATCATCTTAAAGGCGATTTTACAGCTCGTGAGATTCTGGCAAATCTGGCAGGTATGACAGTAAACGACACAACAAACAGCCTTACAACTCGAATTATATTTGGCAAAGAGCGTAATCCTGAACTGGTTTATACAGATTTGTCTGAGACATTTCCTGGATATTTTTTCGGAACATGGAAGGATTACTATAATCAGTATCCTGAATATATTCCTAATGATAAAAAGATATATGAGGAAAGACTTAGCGATCATACGATGCGTAATCTATATCGCGGAACAGATCTTGGTTTTGGAGGCTATGTGTATGCTGAGCCGGGGATGTATGTAGATCTTGCGTTGCTTGATATTATGAGTCTACACCCTCATTCAATAATTGCTATGAACTGCTTCGGTAAGTATACAAAAAACTTCAAGGATATTCTTGATGCTCGCATATTCATTAAGCATGGAGATTTCGCAGATGCCAGAGAAATGCTTGACGGAAAGCTTGCCCCATATTTGGATGACGAGTCTACGGCTAAAGATCTTGCTCAGGCACTGAAGATAGCAATAAACTCTGTCTATGGACTTACCGCTGCTAATTTTGATAATCCGTTCCGTGATATTCGTAATAAAAACAATATTGTCGCTCTTCGTGGCGCATTGTTTATGCGAACTCTCCAGGACGAAGTATCAAATCGCGGATTTACTGTAGCGCATATTAAGACAGATAGTATTAAAATTCCGAATGCAACTCCGGAGATCATAGACTTCTGTATGAAATTCGCTAACAAGTACGGCTATACTTTCGAACATGAGGCTACGTACGACAGGATGTGCCTCGTGAATGACGCAGTTTATATTGCTAAGTATAAAGACGGAAAGCATGCTGGCGAATGGACAGCCACAGGAACGCAGTTCCAGATCCCTTATGTATTCAAGACACTCTTTAGTAAAGAGCCTATTGCGTTTGAGGATACATGCGAAACTAAAGAAGTTAAGTCCGCTTTATATTTGGATATGAACGAAAACCTTCCAGACGGTGAACATAATTATCAGTTCATAGGTAAGGTCGGTCAGTTCTGCCCTATTAAACCTGGATGTGGCGGAGGCGAGCTTCTTCGAGAAGGCAAAGACAAGGATGGAAATGTCAAATATTCTTCTGCAACTGGAGCCAAGGGATATCGTTGGCTTGAGTCTGAGATGGTAAAAACTCTTGGCAAACAGGACAGTATTGACAAAACTTATTATAGCAAACTTGTCGATGCTGCTGTCGATACCATATCTAATTATGGAGACTTTGAATGGTTTGTTTCAAATGATCCGCTCCCCAATATAGAAGAGCCGCCTTGGATTAGAGCATGCGGTGCAGAATCCTGCATAGGATGCCCAAATTTCAGAGATCAGGACATGACTCTTCAGAGTGATGGGACACCAAAGTTAACATGCGGAGCGGGCTATGATATTTCTGATTTGGTTCCGCTCAACGAAGATGATGATTCTTTCAAGAAAAGACAAAAATTGTATTTAAAAGGAGATTAAAACTATGAACATTACTTTTGCACCGAGAGGCATTCTTCAGATCGATGATGCCATAATTATTTATCGTAACTTTTCTGGAGCTCCCTCAAAGTTTAACCGAGAGGGAGACCGTAACTTTGCATTGGTTATTCCTGACCAGGAAACTGCTGATCATCTGATTGCAGATGGCTGGAATGTAAAGATCAAATCTCGTGGCGAGGATGAGGATCCGTTTATGTTCCTTCCTGTTAAGATTAAGTTTAATGACCGTGGACCGAATGTATATCTTAAGACCGGTTCAAGAGTTAATAAACTTGACGAGGAGAGTGTGTCTTGCCTGGACGACGTTGATATTATGTCAGTTGATCTTGACATACGTCCTTATGACTGGGATGTCAATGGCAAATCAGGACGAACTGCATATTTGCAGTCGATAAGTGTTACACAGAATATTGATCGTTTTGCTGCAAGATTTGCAGAAGAAGAGTGTCCTGGTGAAGACTGCCCGTTCTAATACTAGGCATTTTCATGTATTACAATAAAGAGAAGCAGTAATGGACTTTACTACCATGCTGTTTCTCTTTTATATTTTTGAATTGGAGGCATACAATTGAAAACATGGCAGGAAGCGGCGCTGGAATACGCTGCACAAGGGCTTAGACCTTGCGATGCAACTAGGAAGATAGAATCCGAATTGGGTCTTACTAACATGTACAACAAAGTTCAAAAGTACATGAAAAAACACGCAGATGCAGCGTCTAAGCATGAAGAAAAAAGAGCTGTTATTCAGAACCAAGAGCCAAGTTATCACTTGAGCAATTGGGGCGGAACTAAGACTATAAAGTTCGGTCTTATGGGTGATACTCAGATCGGAAGTAAGTATACTCAGCTTACATGGCTTAATGTATATTATGACTATGCTAAATCACTTGGCATAAAAGATATTTATCATACAGGCGACATTACGGACGGTCTTAAGATGAGGCCTGGTCACGAGTACGAATTGTATGAAATATCTGCTGATGAGATGAGAGACGATGTTGTAAAGAATTATCCGAAACGTGATGGCATTACGACTCATTTTATTACAGGCAACCACGACGCAAGTATATATAAGCATGTCGGCTATGATATTGGTCAGGCTATAGCTAACCTTAGACCCGACCTGGATTATCTTGGAAGAGACTGCGCTCTTGTGGAGTTGACTCCGCATTGCATACTTGAACTCAGGCATCCTTGGGACGGAACAGCTTATGCTTTGAGCTATAAAGTTCAGAAGATGGTTGAGGCAATGGAGAGTGATTCAAAGCCGAATATTTTGGCAGTTGGTCACTATCATAAAGCCGAATATTTATTCTATAGGAATGTTCACGTCTTTCAGACGGGTTGTTTCCAGTCTCAGACTCCATTCACAAGAGGCAAGGGAATCTCGGTACATATCGGTGGCTGGTTCATCGAGGCTACAGTGGCTACGGACGGAACTATATTAATGATCAAACCTACATTCGTACCTTTTTATAACTCAATTAAGGACGATTATAAAAATTTTAAATAATTTTAAGGAGGAAGCAAACAATGAGGTATAACGATTACGAAGTAAATTATGTACCTTATAGTGATATCTATAACAGAATTGCATCTGACACACGAGCCGCAATTAAAAACGGAAGTTATATCAAAGATCCATCTCCAAAACAGAAGGCAATGAATTCTATAACTAAGGTCATATTTAACAATCCTGTAACAATAGTTATTTGGTCTGACGGAACAAAGACTGTAGTCAAATGCGACGAAAGAGATGAATTTGATCCCGAGAAGGGACTTGCCATGGCAATTTGTAAGAAGCATTTTGGCGGTGGATTTTATAATGATATTTTTAAAAAGTGGATTCCTAAAGAAGAAACTCCTGAGATCGAAATCGATGGCCAGATAACGATGGACGACATATCTGAAAAATTCGAAAAACTTGCTAAAGCGGCTAAATCCATGTTCGGTCCATGGGATGACTAATTATGGAAGACTTCCTTCGTGATTATCAAAGGGATGCAGTTGAAAGGATGCATAACGGCTGCATTTTAAATGGCGGAGTTGGTAGTGGTAAAAGTAGGACCGGATTATATTACTACTTTAAAGAGCAAGGTGGCAGTATTGATCCGGACTACATCCCCATGAAGAATCCAAAAGATCTTTATATTATCACAACTGCCATGAAGCGTGACTCACTCGAATGGGAGGGAGAATTAGCTAATTTCCTAATCTCAAAAAATCCCGAGGTGAGTTTTTACAAAAACAAGATCATAATTGACAGCTGGAATAATATCCAAAAGTATAAAGGCGTGTATGATGCGTTCTTTATATTTGATGAAGATCGATTGACCGGTAAAGGTAAGTGGGTAAAAGCATTCTGGGATATTGCTAGAAAGAACGACTGGATTATCCTATCGGCAACACCAGGAGATACTTGGGAGCAATATTTTCCTGTGTTTAAGGCTAACGGATTCTACAAAACAAAAAGAGAATTCGAGCACGAGCATGTTGTATATTCTCCATATTCAAAGTATCCAAAGATCGATCGGTATATTAATACTGGCCGTCTAATTCGATTAAGGAATCAGATTCTTATTGACATGGACTTCTCTAGACAGACTATTCCGCATCATGAAGATATTTATGTTAGCTATGATATTTCAAAGTATAAGGAAGCTGTAAGGACTCGCTGGGATCCTTTTAAGAACGAACCTATCCAGCAAGCTTCTGGTCTTTGCTATGTTCTGAGAAGGATTGTTAACTCAGATGATTCCAGACAAATAGCTGTCATGGAACTGGCCGAGAAGCATCCTAAAATGATCATATTTTATAACTTCGATTATGAACTTGATATTTTGAAAGGAATCTATTATGGAGAAAAAGTTCAAATCGCAGAATGGAACGGGCATGCACACCAACCTATCCCTACTAGCAAACGATGGGTGTATCTTGTGCAGTATACCGCTGGCGCCGAAGGTTGGAATTGCATCAAGACCGACACAATCGTATTTTACTCGCAGAATTACAGCTATAAAGTCATGGCTCAGTCAGCCGGTAGAATAGATAGGCTCAATACTCCTTACACCGACTTATATTACTATCACTTGAAGTCAAGAAGCGGAATAGATCTTGCTATCAGCAAGGCTTTAAGTCAAAAGAAAAAATTCAATGAGTCAAGGTGGGTCAAATGGTAATGTGTAAAGTAAGCATTCGAACTCGATCTAAGATATTTTTCGGTAATGCCGATGGTACTAGAGCTGATGTGCTGTTCAACAATTGGCTAGAAGAACATCCTGATATTTTAATCAGAGAGTTTAGATACCAGCAGGCTAGATATGGTGATCACTCGATAGCTATATTGTACGAAGAGTATGAATGAGTTCGCGTAAAAAACATTCTCCTTTATGAAAGGAGACGATTAAAAATGCAAATCGTTATTTATGGAATCGGCGGACCGGAAGACAACTATAGAGTATTGAGGTATCGAGTAATCGATCAGGAGTTTATATCTATAGCCATTGTCAAAAACTTTGCTGAGATGATGAGGGACGAATACCCTAGCATCCAGGAGATATATGCAATGGACAACAGATGGGGACTCAGGAAAGATTGCACCGAGGCATTCAAGAAAAATTCTATGGCTGGATGGATCGAGTTCAAAGATTTGATAGAACGAGAAGGACTTAAGATCATCTAATTACATAAAAAGTTTAAGACTCAATGGAAACATTGGGTCTTTTACTTTTATATTTTAAGGAGGAAGCAGACATGTCAGACTATTCAAAATTCGAGACCGTCGCAAAAATTCAAGAAATACTTGAGGAATCCGGACTTTATTGGTCATGTTCGTATTCACCTAGTAACGATTCATATAGCATATTTATTTGCGACGAAGACGGAGAAATAATTTCGAGGGGGTTAAATAATGAATGAGTACAAACTTAAAATCTATTACGCCCATCATCAGTGGAAGTACGGAACTAAGATCGAGGATTATGAACTCAGTCTTATACAATCATATTTTCCTAATGCAACGATATTTAATCCTTCTGCCGATCTCAACGTTGAAGGAAAAAGCGAAGACGAGATAATGAACATATGTCTCAATCAAATAAAGATATCCGACATGGTTGTATTTAGCAGTATGGACGGACTTGTCGGTATAGGCGTATTTAAAGAAGTAACACACGCTAAAGATCTCGGAATGCCCGTATATTACATATATAAAGACGAGCTCCGATATGACTTCGATATAACTGCTAATTGGAAATCTAATGGAAACGACCGAACATTTGGTCGTGTAGATCTTTTGGATATTAATCGATAAGGAGGAAGTAAACTATGCAAACAATTGTATATTTCACAAAGGAAGAAATTCTTGATCTTAAGAACGGCAAAGAGGTTAAGATGCATGGAACGTTGCCTAACGGACGAAGAAATGACTTTATATTTAAAGGAGATTTTGTCGATGAGAAAGCGAAAAGCAATTAAAATTGGGCAAAAAGTTATATTTGATCCGTTACAATATGGTATATGCTACATACCATGCTCGGCTCCGGAATACGTAATAGGAATTATAACAGAAATTTATGACGATCATCGATGGTTTTTAGTTGAATACGAAACACCAAGAAACGGTACTCTAAAAATGGGATTTAAATTTGATGATTTCGGTTTTAGAGGAAAAAATCGCAATTCAGTTGTTATTCCAATAAACAGTAGACGTGAAGAACTCATAATGAGGCATTATGTATATCACGGAGATCTTGCTCAATACTACATTTCTAAGAAAATTTCTATGAAAGGAAACTGATATTCATGTTTACTCAAATGTTTTTAGATCTTCTTGCCATTGTTGGGATTGTCATTCTCCTTGGCATAGGAATTATAGTTGCTATTGCAGTTATGACAGCGATAATCTTAACGGTAAACGCTGTTAAATCTGTTTTGCATGAAATTAAGGAGGAAACCAAGCATGAATGAAGATGGAATGAAAGAAGTATATTTCGGCATATATTGCAAGACTTGCAAATATTTTGATATGGATGAAAATTCGCTTGATAGTCCTTGCGATGAATGCCTAAGTTACTCAAGCAATCTATATTCTCATAAACCTGTTAAATACAAAGAGGAGGAAAAGTAAATGGAAGACGATAACATGTTTCGCATAGATGCAGATAAAGATGCGCTTACTGAGATGCTAAAATTCAAAGCTTATATCGAACTGTTTTCATTATTTTGTCCAGAAGACGATTCGAACTTTAGAAAATTAAAAGCATGTCTAATGATATTTATGGAGCATGGAATACCTCTTAATACCGGTATCGATATATTAAAAGAGATGGTAGAAAAGATGAACAAGATAGATGAGGAGGAAAAGTAAATGGAAGACAGATGCATATCTTGTGGAGCGGTTGTTCCAGAGGGAACTATGGTTTGCCCGACATGCGAATACGAAGCTAAACATATTCAGGAAGAGTCTGCAGAGCATATGTCTGAAACAGAATCAAAAACACATAAACGTCTCGTTGAACTTGTAAAAGCTGCTGGTAGGCATCTGATTAATAATGCAGATAACATTGTCGGAGTTGACGATTTGATAACTGCTTTGTCAATTAATGTTGATTTCTTTGTTGAAAGTTCGGATCCCACATTTCCGACAATCTCTGTTACTAGAGAGCATGCTTCAAGAGAGTTTATGTACGTATACGAAAATAAAGAATTATTTTAAGGAGATATAAAACTATGAAAAAGTTAAAGCTTAGAGACCAAGAAATAATTAAGGACACTCTTTCGGTAATCCTTTGTATGGCTATATTTTGCTTATGTGCGCTTCAGTTTAATGTTGTAAATGCAAAGGCTATGGAGGCTACGCAAGGTGTTGGAATTCCCTATGTAACAAGAGTAGATATTCCTATCGACGATCCAGAACCTTCTGTTATATTTGAAGAGGATGTTGTAGAAAAACCAAAAGAAGAAATTGATGAGACATCCGATATTTCTGAAGAGGCTATAGAGAGCGGTCCGAGGTTTTATTTGTCCGACTACGAACGTTCAGAGCTTGAGTCACTTGTAATGGCTGAGTCTGGTGCAGAGTCTTATGAAGGACAAATGGGCGTTGCTCAGTGTATTTTAAATGCTTGCGAAAAAGAGAATAAGCAGCCCAGTGAGATCGCCATAATGTATCGCTATACGAAACATAGGCCAGCTCCGAACGAAAGCGTTAAAGAGGCCGTTCGTGCTGTATTCGATAGAGGTGAAGTAATTACGGATGCTAAAATTCTTTATTTTTATGCGCCGGCTCTCGTTTACAGTGCTTGGCATGAGTCGCAGACATATGTACTTACTGTCGGTGGTCACAAATTCTTTGCGGAGGCTTAAAATAAAATGGATATGAGCATGGAATTTATTATAAGAACAGTTCTTGAATCGCTGTTAGTTATTTTACTAATCATCGGATTCATTCGTGAGAGAAAGTTGATAAATTACGAAATTATGATACATCAACGTTTGATACAGGTTGTCAAATATTGCCAAGAAATACTTTCTAAATTTTATTATAACAAATTATAAGGAGAAAGCAAAATGCTTAAAATTGAAAATACTGAGGTGGTTGGCTGGGAAGCAGCCATAAGAGGAATGCGCAATCCTATGAATTCGTGGGATAAGAGTGACAGTCGTTTTAGTTTACTTGACGATTGCGGTGACTGTACTCATTGTAATCTTCGATTCGATGAATGCAACGAACAGCAAATCGGCCCAAATGATCTTGACCTTATGACTCGTCTACGCAATGCTGGCACAGACCATCGTAAATTTATGCGGATGATTACGGTGTATCTTGATATCACTGCTCCGCTATATTGGTGGAAGGAGTTCGATACATATAAGGTAGGTACGGTTGCAAACTCTTGCTCGACGATGCATAAGATTCATGCGAAGGAGTTTACTTTTGAGGATTTCTCGTGTGAACATTTAGTACTCGCTGGTCGATGTAATCTAAAGAACACTATTGGTCTTTTAAATTCCGCACGAGAAATATACTTAGAGTGGGATTCTATGGATGAAGAAAGACGCGGATGTGTTGATCAAAACATTCACGAGAAAAAAGATTTATGGTGGCAGATGATTCAGCTTCTTCCTAGCTCTTACAACCAAAAACGTACGGTCATGCTTAATTATGAGGTTCTAGCGAATATTTATAAGTCCCGTCGAAATCATAAGCTTGACGAGTGGCATACGTTCTGCGATTGGATCGAGAGTCTGCCATATTCGGAGTTGATTATAGGAAAAACGGATGGCGCGAACTAAACATGCTCCTTTATGAAAGGAGTGTGATATTTATGGCAAGAGAATATGTTGTTAAAGCTACTAAGTATGGAAGAGACTGGAAGAAAATCGGAGAAGGTTTGGATTTTCTAGAAGATAATAAAAAATATCGACTAGAATTTCATGCTTACGGATTAATGCAGGCTATCCGAGCAAAAATAGCGTTTATACGAAATAAAAGATTTAAATATTACACTTATTAAGAGTGAGGCTCAGTGATAATGCTGGGCCTTTGCTCTTTTATATTTTGAAAGGAGAAAAAGTAATGGCTACACTGAGTAACATCACAGTCAAGAAAGAACTCCGTTTATGTAAAGTAAACAAAGAACTTGGATATTTCCACTGCTGGGAGCAGTATGCTGATGTAATTGCTCCTGGTTTAGCGGTTGGTTCTCATCCTGGAGGTCAATATTCACGGATATTTGGCATTATTGAATTTGATGACCGGATTGAGCGAGTTGACCCATCAAAAGTTCAGTTTGTTGACGAGACTCATAATTTTTTACATATTATGACGGACGACATTTCGCACGCGAACTAAACATCTCCTTTAATGAAAGGAGGTGCAATACTTATGTCATTGGAAAAAACTATACTAAAACTGGCAACTCGTTATCATGCAAACTTAATTGATATTCACAATGCATTGCACGCTTTAGGTTTAAGAAGCGACGAACAAGCAGAGAAATTCAATAAGAAGCATATGATGAAGCTTGTTGAGATGTATAATAGAAGAGGCTTGATATAGTATTACTAAAAGATGAGATTAAAGCCTTAGTTAAAATATACTAGGGCTTTTCTCTTTTTCGCGAAAACGGCATTTCCTATTATGAAAGGAGTGTTTGGTTATGTTTAATTTTTTAAGAAAAAAGGTTAAAAAAGAAGATCCAATATTAAAAGAGATAGACAGGCAAACTGAAGAATTGAAAGCTATCAGTGATTCTATGCGTAAAAACAACGAATCAATAGAAGCTGATATTAAAGAGGCGGAAAGTTTATTACTTAATATGGGATATTCAAAAGAAGATTTGGAGAAATTAAAAACTAAACCAAAACTTAAACTTTTATAAAAATAAAGAGGGACTCAGAAAAATCTGAGTCTTTTCTTTTTCGCGAAAAATGCATGCTCCTTTATGAAACAGAATAAGAAATGATATACAAAACCAGTATATAAGTCTTTTCGGGTAACGGGTGCCCGAATTAGGTAGTTAAACGAAACAAGAGGCGT
>ENA-OURS01000368-OURS01000368.1-human-gut-metagenome-genome-assembly--contig:-NODE-368-length-56867-cov-18.866296_pt1 | contig 56867 bp, 37 predicted proteins | sample MGYA00242109_ERZ509010 | MGnify/ENA primary metagenome ERZ509010 (study PRJEB26280, sample SAMEA2338774) | human gut metagenome | biome: human gut; feature: human-associated habitat; material: faeces... | reverse complement strand
CTTGGCACCGGAGTTTTTTCTTACAGGAATGTTATAGGTCTTTTCCGCAAGGTCAATCATGCAGTCGTAGGCGTCACGGGCCATGTTGGACTGCTTCAACTCTACTTCCAGGGACTTGATTTTCCGCTCGAGCTCATGAATACGGTCATGAAGCTCCTGTTCCGTCTGACTTAGTTTCTTGCTCATAATGGGACTTGGTTTATCTTCAATCCCAAAGATACGAAGCCAGCGGCTAATTGTGGTACGTTTCAGACCTTTTTCACGTTCAAATTCACTGTGATTCTGAGAAGAACACATGTATTCTTCCAGATAAGACAGACATTCTGCCTTTGAATACTTTCGATTTTTACGCATGTTACTAAATAAATTGTGTCAACTTATTTAGTACACTACAGTTTAAAGTAAAACGCAAGTGCGTTTGAAGTAAAATGTACTTGCGTTTGAACTCAAACGTACTTGCGTTTCATATCAAACGCACTTACGTTTTTTCACCCCTTCTCTTGTTCTTATGAAAAGCATAAAAAATACCGCTGAAAAGACGCTCAAAATCTCTCCAGCGGCATCGTATACCTATAAAGAAACACCTTAACGAACCGGTGTCTTAGCCGAAAGTTTCTCCAGAAAATACACTAAGAAAAAGCCTACTACCATCAGCACTACTGCTTCTGGCACATGTGCATTAGGCAATATATTGGTTTCTATCAAAGGCTTTACTTCTCCGTGGCTGTCGACAAATGTCTCTACCACCTCTTTCCAAGGCCAAACCTTATTCAGGGAGCCCAACATAAAGCCTGTCAATACCGCCAGCGTGATGTTGCGGAAATGTGCCAACGCATACGACAAGATACGCGAGAAAGAGGTAATTCCGATGCAGGCACCTGCTCCAAATACAGCAATCACCACTACATCAAGCGTTTTCACTGCATCCATAATGAAAAAATACTTGCCTAACAGCACCAGAATGAAACTACCGGAAATACCCGGAAGAATCATGGCACAAATGGCAATAGCTCCGCACAGGAAGATGAAAAGCAGATTAGAAGGCGTTTCGGCCGGAGTTGCCACGGTAATATAAAAGGCAACCACTGCCCCAATGACAAAAGCCACCCACGTTTTCCAGCTCTTCCACTCCTTAATGTCTTTCGATACAAACCAGGTAGACGCCAGCACCAGTCCGAAGAAGAACGACCACACCAATATCGGCTGGTTTATCAACAGCCATGTAATCAGCTTGGCCAATGAAAATACGCTGATACCGATACCTGCAAGCAGGAAAAACAAGAAATTACCATTGATTTTCTTCCAGAAAGTCGCCCATTTTCCAGAGAAGAAAAGTTTCAGGCTTTCCAGATTAATACTTTTAATCGAGTTAATCAGTTCGTCATAAATGCCTACGATAAAGGCAATGGTTCCTCCTGAGACTCCGGGAACTACATCCGCGGCTCCCATTCCCATTCCTTTCAGCATCAGAACTGCATAGTCTTTCAGTTTTCGTTCCATCAATTTTTCCATAAATGATTAGCGAATGCAAAGTAAGTGAAAAAAATGCTCGGAGTCACTATCTCCAAAAACATTTTATGGTTTTTGTTGTTATATTTATGACGAATATTCAAAAATAGAATCATTATGGCAACAACTTTATTTCAAGGAACTCCCGTAGCACTGGCCGGAGAGTTTATACAAAAAGGGGTACAGGCTCCCGACTTTTCATTGGTAAAAGGCGATTTAAGCACTTTTTCTCTGGCTGATGCCAAAGGAAAATTTGTAGTGTTGAACATCTTCCCCAGCATGGATACCGGAGTATGCGCTGCTTCTGTACGTAAGTTCAACAAACTGGCAGCCGGAATGGAAAATACGTTGGTACTGGCTATTTCGAAAGACCTTCCGTTTGCACAAGGACGTTTCTGCACGGCAGAAGGAATTGAACACGTTATTCCTTTGTCAGACTTCCGCTATACTTCTACTTTCGGAAAAGACTACGGAGTGCTGATGACCGACGGCCCGCTGTGTGGATTACTGGCTCGCGCCGTGGTTATCCTCAATCCGGAAGGAAAGGTTATCTACACCCAGCTGGTTCCGGAAATCGTAGAGGAACCGGATTATGATGCCGCACTTGCTGCACTCAAATAAAATTTAAAGGTATATAAATAAGAAAAGGGACAGTCCGTATTTTTCACGTCTGTCCCTTTTCTTTTTATCTTTTGTCTATTTTCTTATTCCGCAGAAAAATCCTTGATTCGCTGTTCTTCCGTCAAGCGGCATACCAGCAAAGTATTGTCTTTTTCAGCCACGATATACCCGTCAAGCCCCTGTACCACTACTTTCTTTTCCTGAGTGGTATGTACGATGCAATTTCGCGATTCATACATTTTTATATTCGAACCGATGCAGACATTGTTATGCGCATCACGCTTGGAATTTTCATGAAGAGAACCCCAGGTACCCAGGTCGCTCCATCCGAAAGAAGCCGGAAATACATAAATCTCATCTGCCTTTTCCATCACGGCATAGTCCACCGAGATATTTTCACATGTCGGGAAGAGCTCATCCACCATCTCCTGTTCCTTGTCTGTATAATAATAAGGAAGCAGACGTTCGAACACTCTTGCCATGGCCGGCTGATATACCCGGATGGCATTGACAATGGTATTCACATTCCAGACAAAGATTCCCGCATTCCAGAAATAATTGTTACGCTGCAAATAGCGTTCTGCCGTAGCCAGGTCTGGTTTTTCACGGAACGCATCTACACGATAGATTTCCTTATTGGAAGGACAGGCCATTGACAAGTCCGCTTCAATGTAGCCGTAACCAGTCTCCGCACGATTGGCTTTCATTCCCAATGTCACAATGGCATCCGAATCGGCCGTAAACTTCATGGCCGATGTGACTACACGGGCAAACTCACGTACGTTCATTACCACATGGTCACTCGGTGTCACCACGATATTGGCTTTCGGATTACGTACCTTGATTTTCCAGCTTACATACGCAATGCAAGGTGCAGTATTACGACGACAAGGTTCCAACAAAATATGGTCAACAGGCACTTCGGGAAGCTGCTCTTTTACTATTTCCGCATATTTGGCCGAGGTTACCACCCAGAAATTTTCCGGCAGACATACATCTTTAAAACGATCGACGGTCAATTGGATGAGCGTACGTCCGCAACCCAGCACATCAATAAACTGCTTGGGCATCTCCGGGCTACTCATCGGCCAAAAGCGACTGCCTATGCCTCCGGCCATAATGACCACATGGTTATTCATTGGATTCATAACAAACTTTTCTTGATAATATCGCAAAGTTAACTCATTAATTTGAATATTTCCTATCTTTGCAAAAAATTATCAACTGAAAATGAGAACATATCCATGCGTCCTGACCATCGCCGGTTCCGACTGCAGCGGTGGCGCAGGCATACAAGCTGATATTAAAGCCATATCTGCGTTAGGTGCATACGCAGCCAGTGCCATTACTGCCATTACCGTGCAGAATACGCTCGGAGTAACGGGCATTCACCCCGTTCCTCCCGCTTACGTGAAAGGGCAAATAGAGGCCGTTATGGACGACATTCGCCCGAAAGCTGTGAAAATCGGGATGATTAACGACGCGGAAATCGTAAAGGTAATAGCTGAATCTATCCTCAAATATCATCCTGAATACGTGGTGTTCGACCCGGTTATGGTGTCGACCAGCGGATGCAAGCTGATGGAAGACGAAGCTATCGAAGCCATCACTACCCGGCTTATACCTCTGGCCAGCCTCATCACTCCCAATCTGAGTGAAGCGGAAATCCTGGCCGGACAAAAAATCCGCACCGTAGAAGACATGAAACGTCAGGCTAAAGAAATGCTGAAGTTAGGATGTAAAGGAGTGCTCATCAAGGGAGGACACCTGGACGGAGGACTGATGTGCGATGTGCTGCAAACGGCTACGGAAGAAGCCCCGCACTTGTTTACAGCCCCGAAAGTAAACAGCCGGAATACACACGGCACAGGATGTACCTTGTCTTCTGCCATCGCCACGTTTCTGGCATTGGGAGAACCCATGTCTGTAGCTGTAAAGAAAGCCAAACAATATGTATACAAAGGTATTGAATCTGGAAAAGACGTTTGCATCGGAGGCGGACACGGCCCGTTGAACCACTTCCACTCCCCCGTCGCCATGCACATTTTCGACAAAAATGAGTAATATCTCAAAAGAATCATTACCTTTGCAGACAATAACTTATAAACAAGAAAGATAATCATTATGAAAGCATTTGTATTTCCTGGACAAGGAGCACAATTCGTAGGTATGGGAAAAGACCTGTACGAAAACTCTCCGCTCGCTAAAGAATTATTCGAGAAAGCCAATGATATTTTAGGTTACCGCATTACAGACATCATGTTCGAAGGTACTGACGAAGACTTGCGTCAGACTAAGGTGACACAGCCTGCCGTATTCCTGCACTCTGTAATCTCTGCATTGTGCATGGGCGACGCTTTCCAGCCAGAAATGACTGCCGGACATTCTTTGGGTGAATTTTCTGCCTTGGTAGCTGCCGGTGCTCTGTCATTCGAAGACGGATTGAAACTGGTGTATGCACGTGCCATGGCTATGCAGAAAGCATGCGAAGCTCAGCCGTCAACCATGGCTGCCATCATCGCATTGCCTGATGAGAAAGTAGAAGAAATCTGTGCTTCAGTTGCCGCTGAAGGAGAAGTTTGTGTGGCAGCCAACTACAACTGCCCGGGACAGATTGTGATTTCTGGTAGCATCGAAGGTATCAACAAGGCTTGCGAACTGATGAAAGCTGCAGGTGCCAAACGTGCCCTCCCGCTGAAAGTAGGTGGTGCGTTCCACTCTCCGCTGATGAACCCTGCTAAAGTAGAACTGGAAGCTGCTATCAACGCTACAGAATTCCATACACCTAAATGCCCGATTTATCAGAACGTGGATGCACTTCCACACACTGATCCGGCTGAAATCAAGAAGAACCTGGTGGCACAGCTTACTGCTTCTGTACGCTGGACACAGACTGTACAGCAGATGATTGCCGACGGAGCTGATGACTTCACAGAATGTGGTCCGGGTGCAGTATTGCAAGGATTGATCAAGAAAATCAACAAAGACGCCAATGCGCATGGAATAGCATAATCAGGCCATGAGTCTGACAAGGGCACGAATTATACAAAGCAGACGGATTCTCTTTCTTATCCGTGCGAAAGTATAATTCGTGCTTTTTTCGTTTTTAAAATTATTCAAACATTATGGAAACAACAGAAAAGATTATCATATACCAAGTTTTTACCCGCTTGTTTGGTAACCAGAACAAGACCTGCCGTCCGAATGGCAGCCTTGAAGAAAACGGATGTGGAAAGATGAATGATTTTACCAAACAGGCCTTACACGAAATAAAAAAATTAGGCGCTACACACATCTGGTACACCGGACTGATAGCGCACGCTTCGCAAACGGATTACACTGCATACGGCATTCCCAAGAACCACCCTTCCATTGTGAAAGGGAAAGCAGGCTCTCCGTATGCCATCCGCGATTATTATGACATCGACCCGGACTTGGTCGAGCATGTAGACAAGCGTATGGAGGAATTCGAGCATTTGGTTACACGCAGCCATGAATGCGGACTGAAGGTCATCATGGATTTCGTTCCGAACCATGTGGCACGGCAGTATCACTCTCTGGCCAAACCGGCTGGTGTAAAGGATTTGGGTGAGAACGATGACTGCTCTCAGGATTTCAATCCACAAAACAATTTCTACTATATACCGGGACAGAAGCTGGCAGGCGAAATCGACCTTTATGATCCGGAACAAGGGAATTACGAGGAAATGCCGGCCAAGGCTACCGGAAACGACCGCTTTGACGCATGGCCCAACCGGAACGACTGGTATGAAACCATCAAGCTGAATTATGGAGTGGACTACCTGCATCACACCGGAGGACATTTTGACCCGATACCGGACACCTGGAAGAAAATGGAAGACATACTGAGCTACTGGGCCGGAAAAGGTATCGACGGTTTCCGTTGCGACATGGCCGAAATGGTACCTTGCGAATTCTGGGGATGGGTTATTCCTCGTATCAAGGCTGCCTTCCCGCAGATTATCTTTATTGCCGAAGTGTACAATCCGAATGAATACCGTAACTATATTTACAACGGACATTTCGATTACCTATATGATAAGGTAGGACTGTATGACACGCTGAGAAACATTACTTGCGGATATGGTTCAGCCACCGGAATCACCCACTGCTGGCAAAGTGTAGACGACATTCAGGACCACATGCTGAATTTCCTGGAAAACCACGATGAACAGCGCATTGCATCCGACTTCTTTGCTGGCAATCCATTCAAGGCTGTTCCTGCCTTCATCGTATCTTCCTGCCTGCGAAGCAATCCGGTCATGGTCTATTTCGGACAGGAATTGGGCGAAAAAGGAATGGACTGCGAGGGTTTCAGCGGACAGGACGGACGAACCACTATCTTCGACTATTGGAACGTAGACAGCATTTACCGCTGGAGTAACCGCGGACGCTGGAATACGCATCTGCTCAGTGAAAAGGAAAAGGAACTGCGTAAAACTTACGAAACCATCCTGCATATCTGCCAGAAAGAACAGGCCATCAGCAAAGGTGAATTCTTCGACCTGATGTATGTGAACCTGAACGGATGGCAGATGAATGAGCACAAGCAGTACGCTTTCTTGCGTAAATACGGTCAGGAAGTACTCTTCATTATGGTAAACTTCAGCGACACGGCAACTCAGGTAGCAGTTAACGTGCCGGCTCATGCATTTGAATACTTCAAAATGACTCCATCTGCCCAATGCAATGCCAAGGACCTGCTTACCGGAAAGACAGAAAAAATCTGCTTCACGCCCGAAAGTCCCACTTGCACGGAACTGCCTGCATACGGTGGAAAGATTTTTAAACTAAAAGTAAAATAAACAGCCGAAACAGGACTGATAGCTTTCAAACGTAAATAGTTTTAATTTATTTTGTTTGGAAACTTGAAACAAAAAGGTATCTTTGCACAAATAGCATAACTTTGTGCAAACTATAAATACAATTATATGGAAAAAAGTTTTCTGGCCTTCATTGAGGACAGTATCAAAAAGAACTGGGACCTGGATGCCCTGACAGACTACAAAGGTGCCACTCTGCAATACAAGGATGTAGCACGTAAAATAGAAAAACTGCATATTTTGCTGGAGGAAAGTGGCATCAAGCCGGGCGATAAGGTAGCCTTGTGCGGACGCAACAGTTCACACTGGGGAGTAGCCTTTCTGGCTATCCTGACATACGGCGCGGTAGCAGTTCCTATTCTTCATGAATTCAAGGCAGACAATGTACATAATATCGTCAATCATTCCGATGCCCGTCTTCTCTTTGTAGGAGATGTGGTATGGGAAGCGTTGAACGAGGCTGAAATGCCGAACCTGGAAGGTATCATTCTGATGACCGACTTTACCTTGTTAGTATGCCGCAGCAAGCAGTTGGAATATGCCCGTGAACACTTGAACGAAATGTTTGGAAAGAAATTTCCACGCAATTTCCGGAAGGAGCATGTCAGCTACCGAAGAGATATTCCGGAAGAACTGGCACTTATCAACTATACCTCTGGAACGACCAGCTTCTCTAAGGGGGTAATGCTTCCTTATCGCAGCTTATGGTCGAATACACAGTTCGCATTTGAGGTGTTGACCCTGCAACCTGGCAATAAGGTAATCTCCATCTTGCCTATGGCACACATGTACGGACTGGCATTTGAATTTATCTATGAATTCTGTGCAGGTTGCCATGTGTACTTCCTCACCCGTATGCCAAGCCCCAAGATTATTTTCCAGGCGTTCTCGGAAGTGAAGCCTCACATTGTAATTTCGGTTCCACTTATCATTGAGAAGATTATCAAAAAGAACGTGTTGCCTAAGCTGGAAACGCTGAAAATGAAACTTCTGCTGAAGGTTCCTCTGATCAACGATAAGATTAAGGAAGCCGTACGTGAACACATGGTGCAGGCTTTCGGTGGAAATTTCTATGAAGTCATTATTGGAGGAGCAGCTTTCAATCAGGACGTAGAAAGACTACTCAGAAGTCTGGATTTCCCATATACGGTAGGATATGGAATGACCGAATGCGGACCGATTATCTGCTACGAGGACTGGTTGCGCTACAAACCGGGGTCTTGCGGTAAAGCCGCACCACGTATGGAAATAAAGATAGACAGTCCGGACCCTCAGAATATTGTAGGAGAGATTCTTACCCGAGGAGAAAACGTGATGTTAGGATATTACAAGAATCCGGAAGCAACGGCACAAGCGATCGATGCGGAAGGCTGGTTGCACACAGGCGACTTGGGGGTAATGGATGAAGAAGGAAACGTGACCATCAAAGGCCGAAGCAAGAATATGCTGTTAGGACCTTCAGGACAAAATATCTACCCGGAAGAAATCGAAGAAAAGATAAGCAACCTGCCGTATGTATGCGAAAACATTGTGATTCAGCAAAGCGACCATAAACTGGCTGCGCTTATCTATCCGGACTTTGAGGAAGCCTACAAACAAGGATTGACAGATGCCGATATTGAAAGAATCATGGAAGAAAACCGTGTAGCGGTGAATGCGGAACTTCCTGCTTATTCTCAGATTACGCGCATCAAGATTTATCCGGAAGAATTTGAAAAGACACCTAAGAAAAGCATCAAGCGTTTCTTATACCAAGAAGTCAAGTAGCATCATGAAACGAACATTTATATCCGCGTTCCTGTTAGGAGGTATCCTGGCAGGAACGCACTTATCTGCACAGGAAACGAAACCAGCCTCAGCTCTGAAAAAAGGTCCGAATGTTTCACTGAACATCACCAATAAAAAGAAATTCCCGCCAAGGACATACGTAAACCTTGGCTTATTTAGCAATTATTCTTGTTTGAACGGACTTGGTATCAACGCGATTTCCAGCCTTCAGCATTATAATTCGTATGGTATGCAGATTTCCGGATTTACCAATGTGTCCGGACTGAAATCTACGGGGGTACAAATCTCCGGTATTGCCAATGTGACGGGTAAAAGAGCCTGCGGGTTTATCCTTTCCGGATTGACAAACGTCACAGGTACTTCTGCATACGGCTTATCCATTGCTGGTTTGGGAAATATTTCCGGAGGAGACATTAAAGGTGTTGGCATTGCCGGTTTGGTCAATGTCAGCGAAGATACCAGAGGACTTGCTATCTCTGGCTTGGCCAACGTAAACAAGGACATTCAGGCCGGACTCATTATCGGAGGATTGATGAACGTTTCCGGAAACTCCTCCAGAGGTGTACAACTGACTTCTCTATTAAACGTAAGTGGAAAGTCTAACCAAGGATGGCAGTTAGCCGGACTTGGAAATGTGAGTGTAGAAAATAAAGGGGTACAAACTGCCTTGCTCAATTACAGCGTCACTAACAGAGGGGTACAGTTAGGAGTAGGAAATGTCAATACTAAAAACAGTTCCAAAGGTTATCAGATCGGTATTGTCAATGTCAGCACGGACAGTACGGCCCATCAGATTGGCTGCATCAACCTGAAACCACAAACCCGTGTGCAAATGCTTGTATCCGGAGGTAACGCCAATAAAGCCAGCCTGTCTATCCGGTTCAAGAATAAATATACTTATACGCAAATCGGTACAGGTGCATACTATCTGGGCGTAGACAATAAACTTTCCGTCACGGGATTCTATCGTGCAGGCGTATATCGCAGCCTGACTGACAAGTTAGACCTCAGTGCCGACCTTGGATATTATCACATAGAATCTTTGGAAAACAAGCACCACGGTTATCCAGCCCGTTTATATGCTATCGAACCACGAATAAGTCTGGAATATAGCTTGACAAAGAAATTCGGCCTGTTCCTTGCCGGTGGATACGGATGGACCCGGACATATAAAGACAACCAGGCTTTCGATAAGAAAATGGTGATTGAAGCAGGAATGGTTTTGTTCTAAACAAAACCATTCCTTTTTATATGAACAAAAGATTTTACTTATCCGTTCAGACTTGCAGAACGCACACGGCTCAGGGTTTCCGGTGTCATTTGCAGCAAAGAAGCGATATAGACCAAAGGAGCACGCTTCAGGATTTCGGGATGCAACTGAAGCAATTTATTATAACGTTCATGCGCCGGCTCAAAACGCAACGTATCAGCCTTTACCTGAGATTCAATCAAGGAAGCTTCAAACAGTTTGCGATACCACACTCCTATCTCTGCATCCTTTAAAGCCAACTCTTCTATTTTATCTTTAGGAATATCCCACGCAATGGTAGGCTCCAAGGTTTCAATCATCAGACGGGTAGGTTCTTCTTTCAAATAGCTTTCCAGACAAATCACGACCCCACCTTCATACGCTATATGTTCAGTCAGGTCCTTATCGTATTTAAAATAAAACTGACGAGTCAGTCCTTTTTCCAGGTAAAGCATGGAACGGCAAACCTCTCCTTCGTCGAGGATACGTTCGCCTTTCTTGAATTTCCTGCAAACCAATATGTCAGCCAATTCATGAATCTGTTCCCGGCTTAACATACATTTCATTCCGGAAACCATAATCTTGGCTACTTCTATATTTGTCATCATATTATTCATTTACAAATTATTTGACTTTAATACGATCGAAACCTTCACCAAATACACCAATAACCGCACTCTGAGAGACGAATGCCTTAGGATCAATGTCTTTAATCAAACGGAAGATGGTGTTGGATTCTCTTTTCTTAGCCAAGACAAACATCATTTTCACTCCGTTATGCGTATAACAGCCTACACCGTCAATAAAAGTAACTCCACGATGCAAGTCTTTATTAATACGCGCACCTATTTCTTCGTATTTACTGGAGATAATAAAGAACTGAACAGACTGACGGGCACTGTTTACCACCTGGTCCAATACAAAACTGGAAATAAAGAGCACCACATATCCATACACAACTTTCTCCCAGTTATGCAACACCAAGTAACTTGAAGAAATGATAATCACGTCACAAATCAGGATGACCCTTCCCAACGTGATGTCACGATACTTATTAATAATGGCGGCAATAATATCGGTACCTCCTGTACTTCCGTTGGCAGAGAATGCGACTCCGATACCGGCTCCACAGAAAGAAGCTCCCAGCACACACGACATGAAAGGTTGGTCATGAATCAACTCTCCGGTAACAAAATTTTGGATAACACTTAATATAAACGTCAACGTAAAGACGGCAAATATGGTCTTCAGGCAGAACTTCAATCCTAAGATTTTCAACGCAAGAAGAAGCAGTAGAAAGTTTATAATCAGATAGGTATATTGAACTGGAAAGCCGGTCCCCCAATAAATGATAGATGCAATACCCGGCACCGCCCCTGAAGGAATATCACTCGGCAACAGAAATACGGTCCATCCGATGCCATACATAATCATACCCAAAGCAATCATTAAATAATCCTTGGTCTCTCTCAAAAATTTCTGCTTTCTTGTAGCAGGCAAAGCTGGATTCATTTTCGTATCGATTTTCTAAAAAAATTTCAGATGCAAAAGTAAGAAAAATTCCATATAATTGACTTATATCAATTTCAAAAAATAAGAAAAATAAAGCAGGGACAATCTTTTAAAAATGACATGATTTTCGTACTTTTGCCGCCAAATAGAAGAATAAATGGCATTAGTCAACGAACACCTGCTCAAATTACCGGAAAACTACTTGTTTACCGATATAGTGAAAAGAGTTAATTCTTTTAAAGTGACACATCCCCAGGCCCGCATTATTCATTTGGGAATCGGCGACGTGACCCTCCCTATCCCCAAAGCATGTGTAGAGGCTATGCAAAAAGCAGCCGGTGAATTAGGGAATCCCAACACATTCAGAGGATACGGACCTGAGCAAGGATACGACTTCCTGATCGAAGCCATTTTGAAGCATGACTACGCCGCCCACGGCATTTATTTCGATGCCAATGAGATTTTCATCAGCGACGGTTCCAAATCGGATACGGGCAATATCGGCGATATACTGCGCCACGACAACAGCATCGGAGTGACAGACCCTATCTATCCGGCTTACATTGATTCAAACGTTTCATGCGGAAGAGCCGGTACATTGGAAAAAGACGGCAAATGGAGTAATGTGGTATACATGCCCTGCCGCATAGAGAACAACTTTATCCCGGAAATTCCCAAGCAACGCATCGACATTATTTATTTGTGCTACCCCAACAATCCTACCGGGGCTGTATTAAGTAAAAGCGAACTCAAAAAGTGGGTCAACTATGCCATAGAGAACGATGCACTGATTATTTTCGATGCTGCCTACGAACGATACATACAAGATCCGGACATTCCTCATTCCATTTATGAAATAAAAGGAGCCAAGAAAGTAGCCATCGAGTTCCGCAGTTTCTCGAAAACCGCAGGTTTCACCGGTGTGCGATGCGGATATATGGTAATTCCCAAGGAAGTGACCGCAGCCACTTTGGAAGGCAAACGGATTCCGCTGAACAAACTATGGCTCAGGCGACAATCCACCAAGTTCAATGGTGTATCTTACATCACCCAACGAGGAGCAGAAGCGATTTATACCCCCGAAGGAAAAGAACAGGTGAAAGCCATGGTGCAATATTACATGGACAATGCCCGAATCATGAAAAAGATGCTCTCGAAGACAGGCATACAATTTTTTGGAGGAGAAAACGCTCCGTATCTATGGATAAAGGCACCGGACAACCAGACTTCCTGGAAGTTCTTCGACAAACTTCTGTACGAAGCACAAGTGGTAAGCACGCCTGGAGTTGGTTTCGGACCAAGCGGAGAAGGATATGTACGACTGACCTCTTTCGGCGAACGCCACCAATGCGAAGAAGGTATCCAGCGAATTTGTCAGTGCCTGTAAACAAAACAACCTGTAAATATAGAAATCAAATAACTTAAAATAAGAAATAAGGTATTATGTCAAAATTAAGATTCAGAGTAGTAGAAAAGGCATTTCACAAAAAACCGGTAGAAGTGGCCTCGCCAGCAACACGCCCCAGTGAATACTTTGCGAAATATGTATTCAACCGCGAAAAAATGTTCAAGTATCTGCCGAGCAACGTATATGCCAAACTCATTGATGTGATTGACAACGGTGCCACCCTCGACCGCAGCATCGCCAATGCCGTAGCCGACGGAATGAAAAAATGGGCAATCGAATTAGGGGTGACCCACTATACACACTGGTTCCAGCCGCTGACGGAAGGTACAGCCGAAAAGCATGATGCGTTTGTGGAACACGATGGAAAGGGTGGCATGCTGGAAGAGTTTTCAGGAAAATTGCTTGTTCAGCAGGAATCAGACGGCTCTTCATTCCCCAATGGAGGTATCCGTAATACATTCGAAGCCCGCGGATACAGTGCATGGGACCCGTCTTCACCGGTCTTCGTGGTAGACGACACCTTGTGCATCCCGACCGTATTCATTGCTTATACCGGAGAATCACTCGACTACAAGGCTCCGTTGCTGAAAGCACTGCGTGCCGTAAACAAGGCTGCTCTGGATGTGATGCATTACTTTGACCCTTCTGTAAAGAAAATCATCTCTTACCTGGGATGGGAACAAGAATACTTCCTGGTTGACGAAGGCTTGTATGCTGCCCGTCCGGACTTGCTGCTGACTGGCCGTACCCTGATGGGACACGAAGCTTCCAAGAACCAACAGCTGGAAGACCACTACTTCGGAGCCATTCCAACCCGTGTAGCTGCCTTTATGAAAGATTTGGAAATCCAGTCACTGGAACTGGGTATCCCGGTCAAGACACGCCACAACGAGGTAGCTCCAAACCAGTTCGAGCTTGCTCCGATTTACGAAGAATGTAACTTGGCAGTAGACCACAACATGCTGGTTATGTCACTGATGAGAAAAGTGGCACGTAACCATGGTTTCCGCGTACTGCTCCACGAAAAACCGTTCAAAGGTGTCAACGGTTCAGGTAAGCACAACAACTGGTCACTTGGAACCAGCACCGGTACTTTATTGATGGCTCCGGGAAAGACTTCTGAAGAAAACCTGCGCTTCATCACCTTCGTAGTAAATACCCTGATGGCCGTTTACCGCCACAACGGACTGCTGAAAGCTTCTATCATGAGTGCAACCAACACACACCGTTTGGGTGGTCACGAAGCTCCTCCTGCCATCATTTCTTCTTTCCTGGGAACACAGCTCAGCAAGGTGCTCGACCACTTGGAAGAAAGTACCAACGACGACTTAGTGTCTTTGGGTGGCAAACAGGGAATGAAACTGGATATTCCTCAGATTCCGGAACTGCTGATTGACAATACAGACCGTAACCGTACTTCTCCTTTCGCGTTTACAGGAAACCGCTTTGAATTCCGTGCTCCGGGTTCAGAAGCTAACTGTGCCAGCGCCATGATTGCCCTGAATACAGCGGTAGCCGAACAGCTCATTGAGTTCAAGAAAGAAGTAGACGAACTGATAGAACAAGGAGAACCTAAGATTTCTGCTATCATCCAGGTGGTTCGCAAATGCATCAAGGAATGCAAGCCTATCCGCTTCGACGGCAACGGCTACAGCGATGAGTGGAAGGTAGAAGCTGCACGACGCGGTTTGGACTGCGAAACCAGCTGCCCGGTAATTTTCGATAACTACCTGAAACCGGAGAGCATCCGCATGTTCGAATCAACCGGTGTCATGACCCGCAAAGAGCTGGAGGCCCGTAACGAGGTGAAATGGGATATGTACACCAAGAAAATCCAGATTGAAGCCCGCGTATTGGGTGATCTGGTAATGAATCACGTGGTTCCGGTAGCCATTGAATACCAGACAAAACTGATAGACAATGCATACAAGATGAAATCATTGTTCTCAGAAGAAGAAGCTCAGACCTTGTCAGCTGAAAACCTGGCTATCATCAAGGAAATTTCAGAACATACTTCCTTCATCAAGAAGCATGTAGATGAAATGGTAGAAGCCCGCAAGGTAGCTAATCGCATTACCAGCGAACGTGAAAAAGCCATTGCTTATCACGATACAGTAGCTCCGATGCTGGAACAAATCCGTTACCACATCGACAAGCTGGAACTGATTGTCGACGATCAGATGTGGACACTTCCGAAATATCGCGAACTGTTGTTCGTTCGATAATTCCGGCATACAAGTCCTACCATTATTTTATCATCCCCGAAAGACTTTTATCGGCCAAATTGGCGATGAAAGCCTTTCGGGGATTTCTTTTCTGCATACTTTTTCTAACATTTTGTCTGACACGAAAGAATTATTTTCCACAAAGTATATATCTTTGCAGCATGGAATGGCTAATTAATTTATTTGTGGAACAATCCGCTCTTCAGGCGGTTATCATACTGTCGTTGATTACGGCAATCGGATTAGGATTAGGGAAAATTCATATCTGCGGTATCTCCCTTGGAGTCACATTTGTTTTCTTCACCGGAATTCTGGCCGGGCATTTAGGTCTCGCCATCGATCCGCAAATGCTCAGCTATGCAGAAAGCTTCGGATTGGTTCTCTTTGTCTATTCATTAGGACTACAGGTCGGTCCGGGATTTTTCAGCTCATTTCAGCGAGGCGGATACCGTCTGAACCTGTTAGGATTAGGAGTCATCTTCCTCGGTACAATAATGGCCGTAGTACTGAGCATGACCACCCCCATCAGTCTGCCTGACATGGTAGGTATTCTTTGCGGAGCCACTACCAATACTCCTGCCTTGGGTGCCGCACAGCAGACACTGAAACAGTTAGGTGAGCCCACCAGTGGAGCTGCCCTCAGTTGTGCCGTGACCTATCCGCTCGGAGTGGTGGGAGTTATTTTTGCCATCGTCGTTATCAGAAAGTTCTTCGTACGCCCGTCTGACATGCAGGAGCATGAACACGACGACTCCAACCACACGTACATTGCTACTTTTCAGATACACAATCCCGCCATCTTCAACAAGAGTATACAGGATATTGCTCAGGTAGGCTATCCCAAATTCGTCATCTCACGACTCTGGCGTGAAGGTACCGTGAGCATTCCGACTTCTGAAAAGATACTGAAAGAGAATGACCGTATTCTGGTAATCACGACCGAAAAAGATGCGCCCACACTGACCATTCTGTTCGGTGAACAGGAAAAACGGGACTGGAACAAAGAAGACATTGACTGGAATGCCATCGACAGCAAACTGATTTCCAAGCACATTATCGTCACCCGACCGGAAATCAACGGAAAGAAACTGGGTTCACTCCGTCTGCGCAACACGTATGGCATCAATATCAGTCGTGTGCTGCGAAGCGGTGTACAACTGCTGGCCACTCCGGGACTGGTACTGCAATTAGGTGACCGTCTGACGGTAGTAGGTGAAGCGGCAGCCATTCAGAATGTGGAGAAAGTATTGGGAAATACCGTAAAAACGCTTAAAGACCCTAACTTAGCCTCTATTTTTATCGGCATCATACTGGGACTCATCGTAGGGTCCATTCCTATTGCCATTCCAGGCATCAGCTCACCTGTCAAATTAGGACTGGCAGGCGGACCGATTGTAATCGGTATCCTGATTGGAGCCTACGGGCCTCGTCTGCATCTGGTGACCTATACCACGCGCAGTGCCAATCTGATGCTCCGAGGTATCGGCTTGTCTCTTTACTTAGCTTGTCTTGGACTGGATGCCGGTGCGCACTTCTTTGAAACCGTCATGCGTCCGGAAGGAGCCTTGTGGGTAGGCATCGGATTCCTGATAACCTTTATTCCTGTCGTTATCATGGCTTTGGTATCCCTTCGTCTGTGCAAAATGGACTTCGGCAATACATGCGGTATGCTCTGCGGAAGTATGGCCAACCCGATGGCACTGAACTATGCCAACGACATCATTCCAGGAGATGAACCTTCGGTAAGCTACGCGACGGTCTACCCTCTCGGAATGTTTACCCGCGTCATCATCGCACAATTAGTGCTCATGTTATTTTTATAGCAACTTTTAAATCACTCAATATCATGAAAACCTACAAACAAATTACCCCGGAAATGATACAGAAGGACATCCGCTACCTGGAACTCCTTTCACACGATTTTCCTAACCTGGCTGCAGCCAGCACGGAAATCATCAACCTGGAGGCCATTCTGAACCTTCCGAAAGGAACGGAACATTTTCTGGCCGACTTGCACGGGGAATACGAAGCTTTCCAGCATGTGCTCCGCAATGCTTCCGGAGCTATCAAACGGAAGGTAAACGAGATTTTCGGCAACAACCTCCGCGAAATGGAGAAAAAGGAACTCTGCACGCTGATATATTATCCGGAACAGAAGTTACAACTAGTAAAGGAAGTGGAAAAAGACCTTGTAGACTGGTATGTCATCACCCTGAACCAGCTGGTAAAAGTCTGCCAGAATGTATCATCCAAATATACACGCTCAAAGGTACGCAAGGCGCTGCCTGAAGAATTCTCCTACATCATTCAGGAATTGCTTCACGAAAGTCCCATGGACCCCAACAAACAGGCTTACATCAATGTCATTATCCGTACCATTATTGAGACACGCCGTGCCGACGACTTCATCATTGCACTGTGTAACCTGATACAGCGACTGACCATCGACTCACTGCATATCTTAGGAGATATTTTCGACCGTGGTCCTGGTCCTCACATCATCATGGACACACTTTGCAACTACCATAACTTCGACATCCAATGGGGTAATCATGACATCCTCTGGATGGGAGCCGCTTCAGGAAATGACTGTTGTATAGCCAACGTACTGCGTCTGGCCATGCGCTACGGTAACCTTCCGGCATTGGAAGACGGATACGGCATCAACCTGCTTCCGCTGGCTACCTTTGCTATGGAAGCCTACGCCAACGACCCATGCGAATACTTTGCTCCTAAGATTGCGCCCGAAAGCAGTTCATACAATGACAAGACCTTGCGGCTCATCTCGCAGATGCACAAGGCCATCACCATTATCCAGTTCAAGCTGGAAGCTGCTGCCATCCGGCGTCATCCGGAATTCGACATGAACAGCCGTCTGCTGTTGCACCATATCGATTTCAAGCGGAAAGTATTCCAGCTTGACGGAAAAGATTACGAAATGCGCGACTGCCTGTTCCCGACCATCGACCCGGAAAACCCATACCAGTTGACAGAGGAAGAAGAAGAAATCGTACAGAAACTGCACAAATCCTTCACGGGAAGTGAAAAGTTGCGCAAGCACATGAAATGCATTTTCCGTTACGGATGCATGTACAATGTATGCAACTCCAACCTGCTCTTCCACGCTTCTATGCCGATGAATGCCGACGGAACGCTTAAGGAAGTAGACATCCTCGGAAAGAAATACAAGGGAGAAGCCCTGCTCAAGCGCGTAGGCCAGCTCATCCGTACAGCTTATTTTGCAGAAGAAGATAATCCGGAAAAAGCATTTGCCAGAGACTTCATCTGGTACCTGTGGTGCGGAAAGAACTCTCCTGCCTTCGATAAGAGTAAAATGGCTACCTTCGAGCGCTATTTCCTGACCGACAAGGAAACTCATAAAGAAGTGAAAGGCTATTATTACACTTTGCGCGACCGTGAAGATATCTGCGACATGATTCTGGATGAATTCGGCGTGGAAGGAGAACACCGCCACATCATCAACGGACATGTACCGGTAAAAGCAGTCAAAGGAGAGAAACCGATTAAGGCCAACGGTAAACTGATGGTTATCGATGGTGGATTCTCCAAGGCTTACCAACCGGAAACGGGTATTGCAGGCTACACATTGGTGTACCACTCACGCGGTTTCCAACTTGTACAGCACGAACCCTTCACTTCTACCCAAAAAGCCATCGAAGAAGGACAAGACATCAAGTCGACCACCCAAATCGTAGAATTGAGCAGTCAGCGCATGATGGTGAAAGATACCGACAAAGGACGCGAACTGATGGTACAAATTGAAGATTTGAAGAAACTGCTGGTAGCTTACCAGAACGGCATTATCAAGGAAAGGGGTATTTAAATTTTCGTCTTATTCAATCAAAAAACAAAAGAGACTATTTCCATTTTTCCGAGAAATAGTCTCTTTTGTTATTATACAAAATAAAAAATGGTTGGCGTCCACACAATCACTTGCTCACACGCCAACCGAAATCTAACTAACTTTTGTTTACTATTATTTGGATCCGATATAATAGCCTAAATGAGTGGGTTGATTATAACCTATATTCTGCATTGCCTGACTCATATCATAAGTATGATCTGTCATAAGATGCGGGAAACGATGCTCTGTCGGATAATTCGTAGAGAAAATATAAATCGCAGAATGGTCTGAAGAGCCCATTATTACTTCCTCACGCCAGTCGCCCAGGAAATCACCGTAATAACAAGGATTATATTTTGTACTATGATTACCTTCATTGCTTCCATATCCAGTTGCAAAATTCACAAGACGGTTCTTATTCGTTCTCGGATTAGCTTTATAGCTTACAATCAAAGCACGGTCAAACAACTCACGAGTCAATTCTCCAGTCCACCAAATTGCTGCATTATATAACGTACCACCACCAATACCAGTAGGCATATCAGGACTTATAGGTACATCTATAGAACCTCCACAATTGTACATTCCAGAATTCATCGAAGACCAAAATTCCATATTAGGACTATCAGGATCTACGTCTGCTACAATACAACGCCCTACATCACCATGCATTCCAGCACCATGAGCAGAAATTAATGAACCGTCACGTGCATCAATAACCTGACATCCATACCCCAATCCTTGTACTGCATATGTATTTTCTTCTTCAAAGGAAGCCACAATCTGCAAGCCATCACGATCTTTAATGAATTTACCCACATGCAAACAGTCTCCATGTCCATTTCCAGTGCACCAAAGTTCATTTCCATTGTCATCAATTGCAGCCTGTCCATAGAGAATTTCATCTTTTCCATCATTATCTAAGTCTGCTACACGAAAAGCATGAGAACACATTGCCAACCATTTTTCATCATGATCCTTGGTATCAAATTTCCAACGATTTTCCAGTTCCGATCCTTTTAGGTCAAAGGCCCAAACCTGCCAATTCTTGTACACGCCACGAGTCACAATCAGACTAGGATTACTTGTTCTAGCACCAGTTGATGGATCAGGAATCCCATCTAAATAAGCAGCACCAATAAAGAAACGGTCCATACGGTTTCCATAATCATCGCCCCAATAATCCATCCAATACTCAGCACGTTCTACTTTAGAACCTTCACCTCCACGAGGAATATTATCTGTACGTGCTATTTCACGTCCATCATACCCACGACAAATTGAGATGTATTCAGGACCTTCAAAAATCAAGCCACAAGTAGTAGGAAGTTTTGCACCTGAAGCCCATCCGGCACCATTTAAATCACGAATACGATAATCATGAACTTTTCCATCTTCTCCTGTAATCATCTTTCCATCTGCAAACTGGGTACCTTCAGCAGAGCGGAAGGCAATTTCACACAACCCATCACCATCAAAATCATACAAGATATAAGAAGTATAATGAGAGCCCGAACGAATATTAACTCCCAAGTCAATACGCCAAAGGAAAGTTCCATCCAATTTATAGGCTTCCAATAAAGTAGTACCATTATGCCATCCCCCCTGATTAGCTCCATCATAAGGTTCACGCTTAATCACGATTTCCATTTCACCGTCACCATCCAATTCACCTACCTGAATATCATCAGCCACATAATAACCATTTTCAGGCAGCTCTATTGTAGAAGGGTTCGCATTCAATGTAATTTTACGGTAATAAGTTTGAGCCATCTCTGGCGTAAAATCACACTCACAAATTGTTTCAGTGTTTCCAGATAATGTGACACGATAATGATTTGCTTTTGTAGCATCTATATTTTCATCCAGAAAGCAAGTTGAATTAAGCAGTGCCTCGCCATTCAATTTTACTTCCTGCCCTCCATCTACCGATTTATAAATATCAAATGCCACGTTAGACGGATCGCTTTGCAATAGTCGCCAGCTAACCAAAGCCCCATGTATAAAAGTAGTAGAATTAGCATCCGCATCAGGAGTAGGATCATAACTTACCCACATAGCCCGACCGTCTTTTACCACTTCAGAGGGAAGTGCAGGCAGTTCTTCTGTATCACCACTTCCTGGTTGCGGAGCCGGAGTTTCTTCATCCGAACATGCTGATAATGCAAAAAGACAGACAGCACCTAAGAAACTTGTAAATAGTCTTTTCATGATATCTTATATTTTTAAATATTTATACTTTTCCGGAATCCGGGACTTACCAGCCCGGATTCTGACTTAAATTAGGATTTTTCATTCTCTCGGATTGAGGTATCGGGAAGAGATACATCTTATCGTCCCACTGACGAGTATTTACCACTGTAGAATAAGCAGTATTATCTCCTGTTTTTGAGATTTGCAGACCTTCTATATTTACAAAATATTTGTCAGCCTCTTTCCAACGACGTACATCCCAAAAACGATGTCCTTCAAAAGCAAGTTCCACCATACGTTCTTTTTTATAAGCCTCCCAAAACGCATCATTTGACATATTTAACGGGAAGGCAGGCATTCCTACTCCTTCACGTTCACGAGTCATACTAGCTGCCTGGCGAGCCGACATAGTAAACTCAGCATCCGTTGCATCCGCACTTCCCAAATAACGGAATACAGCTTCTGCATAATTCAAATAGAATTCTCCCAAACGATAAGTTATCCATGTATGATAAGCCGACTTATTAGTACTATTAGAACGAAGGTCAATGTCTCCCTGGCAATATTTTTTCAAATAATATCCAGTTGGGGTACCTCCGTTCAGAGGTTGTCCGTTTGCTCCTCCCTGGTAAGTATAAATCGGAGTTTCATTCCATGTAGGCCATCCTGTTTCCTCATTTACACAAATAGTCATTTTCAAACGTGGGTCACGGTCGTCATAAGGTTTTGCCGGGTCAAAAACACGACTTCCTTCTGCAGTCCATACTCCATCAACCAGACGAACAGGACAACCATCAGTTGTTTCATACGCATCAACCAAATTTTGTGTCGGACAATTTCCCCCATTTCCACCTTCAATTCCAACCGGATAATTATAAGACTCCATAGTACTAGATTCACGATTCGCGCGACGACCAAAAATTAATTCATCCGTAGCATTCTTATAGTTATTTTTATCCCACAAAGAGGCATAGTCACTAACCAGCTTCATGCCACGTTCATTTACACAATAATCCAATAATTCTTTATTCGCTGTAGCCGCACGATGCCATAATTCTGGATTATTATCTGTATTAAACAATGGACTTGCTGCATAAAGAGCCGCACGAGCTTTCAAGGCCAAAACTGTAGCTTTATTTACACGACCTGTTTCTGGAGATTCACTAGGTAATACCACATCTGCAGGAAGGTTGGCATAATCTTCAATTATCAGATCCTTTATATCATCACACTCTGAAATAATATAATCAAAAATATCTTTAGCCGGAGTACGACTCAATGTATTGCTCTCATCTGCACTCAAGAAATGATCGATGAACGGCACATCTCCATACTGACGCACCAGATTAAAGTAAAAATAGGCACGCAGAAAACGTACTTCATACTGATAGTTATTGTAACGGAACATCTGAGGTTTATAGTCTGCATTCTGCTCTAACTCTGGGAATGTCAATCCAACATACTTATCCAAAAACAGATTACAATTTGAAATACCCGAATAACATGTACTCCAAGTTCCACTTTGAGCATTAGTCGGACTCCATGAGCCATTATAAAATGTCTCAATAGAATTTCCTGTATATGCATACTGTGACTCATCAGTAGCCGATCCTAATATTGCTCCAGAATAATTACCAAAATCAGTATCCAAATCCAGGTAAATAGTGGTAATCAGACCTCCAACATTACTAAAATTCAGCTTCACAAAATCTTCATCATAATTATTATATTCATGGTAGTTCATTTGGTCTGAGCACGAAGCCAATGCTCCCATACACAACATACCATAGACAATTTTTCTAAGTTTCATTCTTCGTTTCTTTTAAGATTAAAAACCTACTTTCAAACCTACAATCAGACTCTTGTTCAATGGGTTTGTCGCTCCATAAGATTCAGGGTCTAACACATCAATCTTATCAAAGCACAGCAAATCAACTCCTCGTACATACAATCTTGCATCGCCGATGAATTTTGTTTTCTGCAACCATGATTTAGGGAAATTATAATAAACTTCAATATTGCGGAGTTTCAAGAAGGAACGATCTGCCAACCACACTGTATTTGTCTGGTAGTTGTTCGTATTGCTCTGAGTACTCAATCGAGGATATTTTGCATCTTGATTATCAGGAGTCCAACGATTTTCATAATAATGAGTAGAAAGCGTAGTTGTGCTCAGCAAAGGCCAGAACATACTCTTCGTATTCAAGATGGCAGAATAACGGCCTGTTCCCTGGAACTGGGCGTCAAATCCAAGTCCTTTCCATTCCGCTCCCAAATGGAACGTATAATAAATTTCCGGAGCGACTGTGCTATAACCGATAGCCGTCACGTCATTGCTGTCGATTATTTTATCTCCGTTCACATCACGATACTTAATATCTCCCGGATAGACCGTTCCGAAGCTTTGAGGCAGACTGTTGGCTATATCATCTGCGTCTTTAAAGAAACCTACAGCTTCCAGACCATAAACCTGGTTCAACGAGTGGCCGGTCTGTACAAGATTATCGTACATTCTAGGTTCCTCCAGTTGCTCCTTAATCTCATTCCGGTTCCAGTTGAAGCTACCTCCAGCATTCAGCACCACATCTCCCACACGCTTCGTGTAATCAAGGCTGAACTCGCCGCCCCAACTGTCTACCACACCGGCGTTCTCATACGGAGGAGTCTGTCCCAAGACAGCCGTGTACTTACCTTCGGAAGAAACCCAGATGTTGTTTCTACGCTGATAATATGCGTCTACCGAAAGATTCAACCCTTTAAACAACGTGGCGTCTACACCGACATTGTATTTATATCCTTTCTCATGCGTATAATTCGTACTTGCCAAACGGCCGAGTTCTGTCGTACCGAATGAAGAATCATACGCACTATTGAACATATAGCGCGTACCTGTTGTGGTATAAATCTGGTCCCAGTAATCATACACATCACTGGCCGGCAGATAATCCGCATTGATAATGCCGAATGAAGCACGAAGTTTCAAGAAATCAATCCATGACACATTGTTCATAAAATTTTCTTCCGAAAGCACCCATGCCGCCGACACTGTAGGAGAAAACGCCCATTTATGACCGGGAGCAAGCAGACTGGAGCCGGAGCCTACCAACGCCAAGTCAAGGAAATAACGCTTGTCATATCCATAATGAGTAAACCATGACACATTCTGGCGATAAATGGTTGTATTCAAGCCGTATGAATCACGGTACTCATATTCCCACTTCAATTGAGAATACACATCGTGTGTATCCGCAAAGTTCCGGTTATAGCTAAATCCACCAGAGAAGTTGAACTGGCGTGTCCAGTTATTTATGCTTCCGTCTTTTCCCATTTCTGTAGGCTCACCTCCAGTTGTATGCGTATACAAAGGTCCTGTCAAATCAGTATAAGTCACCGTATATCCGCCATAAGTATAAGCCTGGCTATGGTCTTCCCATATAGAAGAATAGTTATCATAAGCCAATCTGAAATTGAATCCCAAACCTTCTGTAACAGCCGACAAGTCTTGTTCCAAGGTCAGGTCCGCAAACAAGCTTCTCGTATGACCTTTTGAATATGCCGCTCCCTGAGATTGAGCCACCGGATTCTGGGTTCCCAACCAAGTGGTATTGTTTCCTCCCCATAAGCCGTCCTCATCCTTTACAGGAAAAGCGGCTGCCGGCAGGGTATAAATCATATCCCACAGATTGGCAGAAGCACCCGGACGGAGAGATTCCGACAATGTACCCAAAATATTCACTTTCAGTTTTGTAGTACTGCTTACATCAATATCCATATTGGTACGCAGATTGGCACGCGAATACTTGTTCTGGGTAGAATAGCCTTCGTTCATATTGCCTTCTTTCACGAAACCTCTGTCTGTCACCAGGTCAAGCATAGAATAGTAACGGAACTTAGAACCACCTCCGCGAAATTCAATCGTATACTTGTTGGAAATGCCCGAATTCTTGAAAGTCTCATCAAGCCAGTTTACATTCGGATACAAATAAGGGAAGTCTCCATTACGGAAATACTCCACTTCCTTATCCGCATAACGGGGAGACAAACCTTCATACCTGCGTGCCTCATTATAAGCCTGCGCATAAGTGGCCGCATCCACAAACTCCGGCTTCCGGTCCATGAAATTATTTACATGGTCATAAGTAAACTTGATTTCTTTGGAATTATACTTACCGCGTTTGGTCGTAATCAGGATAGCCCCATTAATTCCTTTATACCCATACAAAGCTACAGCGGCCGCATCTTTCAAAACGGATACAGATTCCACTTCCTCCGGGCTAAGCAGGCTCATGTCTCTTTCCAGACCATCAACCAATATCAACGGATTGCTGCTGGAAAGACTCTGAAGTCCTCTGATATAAAAAGTAGGTTCCACATCCGCATAATTTCCCGAATTTTGCAAGACCATCATACCCATTCCCTGCCCTAACAGAGAATTAGACATGTTTTTAGCACTACGCTTATCAAAGTCTTCATTATAAATGGTAGAAACGGCTGCCGTAGACTCGGCACGGGTAAAAACACGTCCGGCGCCCACGTCGACAGACTGCCCCGCGTAATTCAGTACGACCTTCACCAGCGACTTTCCGTCCGCCTTTACCGTAGTCGTACCTTTATCTACTGACACAATATTCAATTGCTGTCCGGCAGAAGCTTCTATGGAAAATTTTCCATCCTTATCTGTCTCAACTCTTGTTTCCGGCATCCCTTTCACCATGACAGAAGCACCATAAACCGGATGCCCCCACTTGTCGACAACCATTCCTCTGACATTGTTGTCCGTGTCCTGAGCACCAGCAGGAACAGCCAGCAAGGCCAGGCATGCCCACATCAGATTCTTATATTTTTTCATAAAGCTATTATCAAAAATCTATTACTTATACTTTTATAAATTACCAGCCAGGATTCTGAACCAGTCCGTATCCCTTGTTTATTTCCGTTTGAGGGAACGGTGACAAATACCATTTGGTGTCAAAACCATAATCCCACCAGTAACGACGGATATTGTGCAACGTAAATCTTTCATAGTCAAAATGAACGGGCTGGGGAGCTCCTTGATTCTGGTCACCTTCAAACCATTTCGTCTCTATACGGTTTCCTTTCTCATCCAGACGGTAAATCAACAGTCCGTGCAGCTCTTTTTCAAACCGGTCCGCACGTTTATACCGAATCAAATCAAAGAAACGTGCGTCTTCCATACCAAGCTCACACACACGCTCACGCAGCAATTCTTCCAACAAGTTTTCCTTGTTTGAAGTCAGGTTCTTTTCCGGATTACAATCTTCCAGCTTGCCAAGGCCTACACGTTCGCGCACCTTATTTATCCAGGTCAACGCACCCGCATTGTCCCCTTTTGCCTGAAGCAATGCTTCCGCATAAGTGAGATAAATATCCGACAGACGCAAAGTCACCCACTGGCAATACTGACGCTGATATTCCGTACCGATATAATACTTCATATTGTCATAGCCAGTAGCAAAACGCATGGTCTCATCCCGTGAGTTGTTTCCGGCATCATAACCGCCTACCCACAGTTCGTATGGCTGTCCGGACATCAACCCGGCATTGTTCGACCAGTCCAGCATCTTGGGCAATCCGTTCACTATCACTGTCTCATACAAACGAGGGTCACGGGTCAATTCCAGGTTATTGTCGGCCAAAGTACCTTTCGCGAACATTTCATCCAGCTTGCCTTCTGCCTCTGTTTCCTCCCAATTGAACGGTTTACCGTCGGCCCACGGGAACATTTCCACATATTCTTGTGTAGGCGTATAAGAGTTACGTCCCAAATCGCTCCAATTATGCCAGAAATAAGTACTGGAATTAAAAGCGTCTCCCATCTGAACCCTGACAGAATGAATGACTTCCTTACTTCCTTGATAAAGGTACCCCATACGGTAGGCATAACGGTAACCGGCCGGTGTGTTATTGACAGACTGGTTCAATTCATAATAACCATTTGCCTGCAATGCGTTCATGAAGTCTTCGCAAGCCTTCAGGCAGTTTTCCCACAATTCCGGACGATAACCTCCGTACCATACCAGATGCTGCTGTTCCGCTTCTGAGGCACCGCCCGCATAACCCTGATTGTCATTGAACAAAGGAGAAGCGGCAAACTGCCAGATTTTACACTTCAACGCCATAGCACCTGCCTTGGTCCAGCGTCCAGTATAGGTGGAACTTCCGTCGGCACCGGGACCGTATGCCCAGGGCAAAGCCCCGGAATCAATGGCCTCATCCAACATCTTAATCATGTAGTTCACTGTTTCTTCTACCGTGGCACGCGGACATTCGTAGCTGGACTCATTTCCTTCAAAAGAGGCATAAAGCAAAGGAAGCCCCCCGTAATGACGGAACATGTCAAAGTAACGCACGGCTATCAAGCATTTGGCCTCCGCAATCATACGCGCCTTTTCATTGGCATCCAGATTGGGCACATCGTCGATGTGTTCCATCAGCAGCCAGCACCAGCGCACTACTTCCCACACCTTTTCATCGTTATAACAGAACTTATCCTGACGGCGGCTGTAATTGGCCGTATGGATACCGCTGTAATACTGCGAATAAAGCTGCGCGTCACGCCAGTGCAACTGCCAGCAGTCTGTCAAAGCCTCTACCTTACCGCAATACGGGCTGCTGGACACCGGCAAGGAAGTATCATCCTTATAAGGCAATCCATAATACTGACGACCATAAATTGAATTCAGAAACTGCTGGGTATAGACCGCGCTGCTGAATACCGTATCCACTGTGGCGGTACCACCCGGAGCCTTATCCAGGAATGAATTTCCGAATTTCATATCGTCCACACATGACGTGGCAATCAGATTAGCCGCCACACATGCGCCGAACAAAAGTTTATATCCTAATTTCATATTTTCTATCTTTAATTGTTTAGAATCCAAGTTTCAAACTCAATGTATATGTCTTAGACAATGGATAAGAAGGCGCATTGGAGGCCCTGGTTTCCGGATCGCCCCACAAATACGGGGTCAGTGTCCACAAGTTATAGCCGCTAAAAGCCAACTGGAACGTGTTCAATCCCAGTTTCTTCATCACCGGAAGATTAAAATTATAAGCCACCTGCAAGGTCTTCAAACGCAAGTACTTGGAGTCCTGTTCATACAATGTGGAAGTAGCGTAGTTATTGTCACGGTTCACAAATGTGGCACGAGGATACTTGGAACTTTGCGACGGGTTGTCTTCCGTCCATGTGTTGTCCAGATGGTAAGCCAGCAAACCTCCCTGAGAAGCGTCGGCCGATGAGAAGAAAGGCTGGCGGAACACATCGGAAATCATACGGCTCACGTTCCATGCGCCCGTCCACTGCGTGCTCACTTCCCAGTTCTTCCAACTGAAACCCAAGGTCAGACCGGCCATGTATTCCGGGTCGTCCGTATAACCATAGTCATAACTCATATCATTGGTATCAATCTTACGGTCACCGTTCAAGTCCACATAGACGGCATCTCCGTTGCGCAAGGTCTGAATCTGTTCCGGATACGGACGGTTGAACGTCTGCTCATACAGTTCGGGAGTCTGCTCATCGTAGTAACGGAAGAACACATACTGCGAACGTGCGCCGATACGATGTCCTTTGGTGTACTGATAATCATAGCTTTGAGGCGCCTGCTTGTCTTCCAGAATCTCATTCTGGTTATAAGAGAGGTTAAAAGTAGCCCAATAACGGAAGTTATCGCCAATCTTGTCGTTCCAGTTCAAGGACAGTTCCCATCCCCAGCTCTCCACTTCTCCCAGGTTGGCGTAAGGCACGGTGAAGCCCAGCAGCCCCGGAGCCGTTCCGTCAATCAGCAGAATGTCTTTACGGTGCTCACGGTAATAGTCCACCGAAGTACGGAGACGGTCGTCAAAGAAATTCATGTCGACACCATAGTTTTGTTTCAAGGCTGTTTCCCAACCCACATCGGCATTGTTCTTGGCGGTTTCTCTTGCTCCCAGACTGACTGTACTGTTTTCAATACCAAAGCTGTATCCGTATCCGCCGTTACGGTTAGGCAGACTGCCGTTATTCACTTCATACGGGTCGGCCAGGTAAAGGAAACGGAGGTTCAGGTCGCTCGGCTTGTCGTTACCTACCAGACCCAGACTGGCACGCAGTTTCAGGAATGTCATCCACGGCTTCAGCGGCTGGAACCATTTTTCCTCACTCATAATCCATCCCACAGAACCTGCCGGGAAGGTACCGAAGCGGCGTTCCGGCGCAAAGTTCTCGGAACCGTTGTAACCGATGTTGAACTCGGCCATGTAACGGTTTTTCCAGTCGTAGGTCACACGTCCTACCAGACCTACATACCCACGGGGAATGTCACGGTATTGAGAGCTACTGCTGCCAAAGTAATACTGCTTGGACTGGTTGTACAACAGCAAGGCCGTCACATTATGGTCGCCGAAAGAACGGGCATAGTTCAAGCTGGCCTCCATGTACCAGTCACGCGACTTGCCGGTGCTGTAAGAATAACTTACATCCGTATTCTCGCCTGCCTTACGGTAAGCCAGACTTCCGTCTTCCTGCAACACGGGAGTATAAGTGGCTACGGCACCACCCGTACCGGTCTTTGTCACTACGAAACCACTGTTGTAAGAACCTTTCAACTTGACAGAAAGTCCCTTCGTAATGAAATCCAGTTTCTGGTCGAGCATCAGGTCGGCCGTCAGTTTGTTATTGCTGACCCTATCAAAACCGGCACCATAGTATGCCATACCATTACCTCCGGTAAAAGGAAGTCTTTCGTCACTGTAATCGGTAGCTGTGGTAATAAACTTTCCGTCTACAATACCCGGACTGGAGAACGGAGTGGCATAGTACATGTTCTTAATCATACCGGATGTTCCCTGGCTGGTATGAGGCTTGCTGTTATTATCTACATTACCTGCCACGTTGAACGACAAAAGTGTCGACTTGGTGACGTTAATATCAAAGTTCGCACGATAGTTGAAACGCTTGTAAGAATAACTTACATCATACGGCAGATTGAAACTGTTGAACAGACCGTCCTGCGTATAAGCTCCGGCCGAAATGAAATAACGCACCTTGTCCGTACCGCCCGACACACTCATGTTATGCTGGCTCTGCAACGCCGCGCTTTTCATGATGTAATCGGCCCAACGGGTATCCGGGAAACGTATAGGGTCGGAATGGGTACGGAATTTCTCCACAATCGTCGGCGAGAAAACCTCGTCTTGTCCGTCATTCTTCATCAACTGGTTATAGAAAGTGGCATACTGATACGAATTGGCCTGTTCCACCATCTTTGTCGGCTGAAGGATACTGGCAGAAGTAGAGAACGAAATTTTCGGCTTTCCTTCCTTACCGCGCTTGGTAGTAATCAAGATAACACCATTCGCACCACGGATACCAAACACCGCCGTAGCGGAAGCGTCCTTCAACACGGTCACGCTCTCGATTTCGTTCGGGTCAATGTCCGTCATGCTTCGTTCCACTCCGTCCACCTGAATCAGCGGAGAAGAATCACCGAAAGTAGCTTTACCACGCACCAGAATGTCGGCCGCATCCGCACCCGGCTCACCGGAATACTGCACCGTGGTCAAACCGGTCATCTGACCGCCCAGCACATTGGTGACCGAACTTACCGGCGTACGCATCAGTTCTTCCGAACCTACACTGGAAATAGCTCCAGTCACACTTACCTTTTTCTGCACACCGTAAGCTACCACCTGCACTTCGCCCAGCATGGTAGAATTGTCGGACAATGTTACTTTCATGTCAGCTTTTGCCGGAACGGTTACCGAATTATAACCGATGAAAGAAATAGTCAGTTTCTGTCCCGGTTTGGCATTAATCATAAACACTCCATCAATATCTGTAATAGTACCGGTTGTGGTACCTTCAATGATGACATTCGCACCGATAACGGGTTCACCATTGCTGTCGACGACCGTTCCCTTGATATTGCCCTGCTGCTGAGTGGCCTCTACAGCCGCATATGCCTTTTCTCCTAAAAGCGGAGAGACAGCTACAGCCGAAAGAAGCATCGCCATGGGGAGAGCGGTACTTTTTATATAATTCTTTTTCTTATTCATATTGCCGTTTTAATTTTTGATTTTAAAAAGCTAACATCATGCGGAAATAACCTTTAGTACCATTATCTCTTCGGTTTAAGAAACTTGTACCTCCATCCATGTGATGCACCCACATAAATGAATCATTTCGTTCATTACTACTCCAATAAAAATTATTACTTTCTCCATTGGTTGTTGAAATCAAATCATTTCCTCTTGCAGCTAATATTTGTTTATTCAATATATTCATATTTTGATATACTAAATCTAATTCCGCCAAATTGGGAAGGAACCAAACAGAAGAAGCAGAAGGGGTTATAACACGTTCACGATAAGACATTATGTTACTATACGCAGTGGTACAAGGAGACGTATTACCTTTTTCATAACACATTGTCAATAAAGTCGTATTATTATATCCCAAATATCCTGGATACATAACTATTGGACTAGTGCTATTTCCTGTATTACAACCTATAAATTTATCACTCCAATCATTATCTGAAGTAAACCAAGTACTAAACAAACCTTTACTACTAAATCTATCTATAACCTCATTCGCATTATTTAAAGCTAAGACAAGGCCATGTGTACAATTGGGATAGTCACGATAAAGCGCATCATTTGTTTCAGTACAATTATCCGGATGAGTGACATGAGGCTGTGGATTACCCACATAGCAAACCACTCCAATCGCATTGTCAGGAACAGTGCCAGCATCCATACTCACTAAATTGCCGTCCGCACAGAGATAATCGCCCACCTGCAAAGTATGATTTATCTTGTTCGGGTCATTAATGGTATACATTTTAGCCTTGCCACCCGCCAGACTTCCTGCCGCACTAAATGCCATCTCCTTCGCTCCCTGGTAAGTTCCTGAAATGGAATAATTTGTTTCAGGTTTCACCAACGCCATGTACGTGCCACTGGCCGCATCGTAATAAGGAGTGGTTTCCACATCATTTATAAGAAGTTCTTTCGGTGCTACGTTCAGACTATAATCGTCCAGCCCTCCGTTCGTGAAATCATACACCAGAGTAGGCTTCTTCAGCACCGCCAAGGCCATACGGTGATTCATCGTAAAAGTGACCTTACCTTGCAAACGGCCTGCTTCCGCCTGACTTGTACTTGTCATCAAATCACTCTTTGTATACTTGGAGCCTCCCTGATCGGCGGCAATCTGCCAATTGGCAACAAAATCCGCAAATGGGTCTTCTACCGCAGGATTAAACGCCACATTATCCTGATAGGGATAATACGCATAGAATGTAATCGTCTTGAAAAGTTCGCTGTCATATTCGATAGGATTTCCCTCCAGCTCCCATACTCCTTTTTCATTGAGCGTAAATTTACGGTTGGAAATTCCCTCTACTACCTGACCTCCTGCCACACCATATACTCCAACAACATCTCCTGCCACAAAAGTGGTCTTGTAGTTCTCATCTACCGCACGTCCGTCAGATATGCCTTGAAAGCCTCTATCAGAAACACTGATTTGAAACGGCTGCGCCACAGAACCGCCTTCCATACCATCTTCTTTCGTACAACTGGTAAAAGCGAACAATCCTGCCAACGCACATATTGAAAGGTTATTATAAATTTTCATCGCTTATTCATTTAACTAATTATTTTACTTCCGGAACAATCTCTTCATTTTCCATTTCGCCCCATTCAGCTCCGTTCACATAAGCTTCCGTACCCAATGCCTTCGCATCCGGAGTTTCTTCCTTATTTACTTCTGTCCACGGATTAATGTCTGTGCCTGAAATTTCAAGTACTGTGGGAGAAGCCGTCATATAATCATTGGCAGTCAACGTATAATTATAGGAGTAACCTGCCTTCATTTCCGGCCAGTCGCTTACCGGTATTTCCAGAGAATAATAAATGCGGCGGCCGTCAGTGGAACGCATCGTAGCCTCAATCAGAAGCCCCTCAGCTCCTATCGTCTGCGGAAGAAGATATGCGGTGAAAGTATAATCGTTGTCCGCATTCAGCATCTGACGCAAATCGCTGACAGCCGCATCCTCTGCCACCGCAGCCACACCCGTTTCCGTGTCGAACGTACCGTTCCGCTTGATACCTACCAAGTAACATTCTATATCTGTCAAAGTCACCGGATTTCCTTCCGGGTCTGTTCCCGGCACAAACTTCAGGTTCACACGGCTCATGGCGTGGTTGAAGTTCAAATGCACATTCGGCTCGGCTTTTGTAGCCTTGGTAGAAGCGTAGAGGAAATCGAAGGCGGCACGTTCTTCGGGCGTATCCTGATTTTCGGAAGTGATTTCTACTGTCTGCACGGGAGGCACAGTTCCTTCTTCTCCTACGTGAGGATAATAAGCGGTCACATCGTACTCCTCATTTCCAAGCAACCAGATTTCATCAAAACGGTTGATGGCGGTAAATGAATTGTCGGCGGCATTGTAACGGTAGAACACATTTTTCTGTGTAGGTCCGCAGGAAATGCTCACCTCATCGCCGTCATCCCAGGTCACTCCAGTCACACGGGATACATCCTGCGAATTCTGTTCGTTGATTGACGCGCTGAAAGTGACTTTCGCCCCTTCGTCGCCAGCAAATTTTACATCGGTGTCCTGCCCGCAACTTACAAGCAGCAATGCGGCTAAAGCCGCCATGGAACTAATGTTTTTCATACATGTGTTTTTTAATAAAATTGTTAATCGTTTTTATTGACTTGTATATAACTTTTGTTTCTTTCGCCATTATTTAAGGTTCTTATTTTTAATTTGCATCGCAATGTTACAGAAAATTTAAATATACAAAAGTCCATAATTGTACAAATACATGGAATTTTGTACAGATTCTCCCCCTCATATACACACAAACGGCTTTTAGCCATAACCCAAAGGGATATATCCAACCGCAAAAGCTTTTTTACACCTTTCCCATTTCATTGAGAAAAAGCCGTGCCGCACACCGGTTTATCGACCGAAAACAGGAAAGCCTTCTCTATAGACCCAGACAGTTACATGCGTTTTTAATTCATAAAAAAATAAGTTCCGGACTGTTTCTCCCGATATACTTTTCCCATTTTTCCAACCAGAAAAATCATCTCTAAAAAAACGCAAGTGCGTTTAGATTCAAACGCAAGGACGTTTCAAAGCAAACGCAAGGACGTTTGGATTCAAACGCAAGGACGTTTTACCTTAAACGCACTTGCGTTTTTTATCCCTCTTTCCGTACTTCTTGAAGAAATTATTCTACATTTTTTCTGCAAAACGCTTGCATATTCAAAAATAAGTCGTACCTTTGCACCCGTGATTGAGAAACACCTCAACACAAAGTCAGGATGGCCCGTTCGTCTATCGGTTAGGACGCAAGATTTTCATTCTTGAAAGGGGGGTTCGATTCCCCCACGGGCTACCAAAACAAAACATACGGTTAATCCGATGTATAAGGATGGCCCGTTCGTCTATCGGTTAGGACGCAAGATTTTCATTCTTGAAAGGGGGGTTCGATTCCCCCACGGGCTACAAAAAAAGGTCTGAACAAAAGTTCAGACCTTTTCTTTTTATACTCTATCCAGATTTATCAGAAGATTACACCCAAACGGAAACCGGCATGGTTCTGCCCCTCAATGTCGCAAGTCAATGTCTGCGTCTTGTTCGTAGCATAACTGTAGTAACCGGCTACATGGAATCCCCATTTTTTTCCTGTCGGGTAAATTTTCAACCCAATTTCCGGAGAAACATAGAATCCCCATGATTTGTCGTACACACCCCCGCTACCAAAGTAAGTCGTATTACGGGCGAACATGGTACCCATCTTCACTCCGATGTAGGGCTTTACATAACGGTTAGTGGAAAGATTATATGCTCCCATCACGCCAAACGGTACCTGGAAGGCCGAACGCTGCTGGTCGGTAGTCAATGATTCCGTAGGCGACAACGGCAATGTCTGACGTCCCACATACTTATGGTTGGTATGGAAAGAAGCAAAGACTCCAGCTTCCCAACGAGGCGTAAACTGATAGCCCAGCTCAAAGTTCATTCCCCATCCGCTCAACTTATCTGCAAAACCAGTGGAAAAAGGCGCATTCATCTGCCAGTCCACCTTCAAAGTAGTCTTGCTGATATCGAATTGCGAAAATCCTTTTACAGCCACTCCCAGACACATAAAGGCCAGCAGCGCCATCTTTTTCAATACATTTATCTTCATTTCAGATTCCTCCTCTAATTAATTAACCGATTTGATATAAGGTGACTGCTCGAAAGCCTGTACCACCGAATTCTGCAACATCATCTGATTAAACTGTCCGCTGTACTGGAATCCTGATGCGCTGGCATACCACACCACCGGAAGATTTTTCTGTGTGCCGTCCTCATCGGCAGTCAGGTCGACCATCTCCATCACCAAGGTATTGGTATTATAGGAATAGGACACAGGATACGGATAATACCATCCGGACCAAGGACCCCAGAAACCATAATCCCACCAGCCGCCCCAATAGCCACCGGTAATGACCTGAGTTGTCTGAGCCACGTAGGAAAGCTGCAAGCCCACATTGGCTTCTTCCTTCTTTTCCGGATCAAGGATACGGGTGTATCCGCGTGCATCCATTTCTGCGGCAACCTTATTAATAATCGCCTTTGCATTTTCATCCTTCCAGTAGGTAGCCCGATGACCACCTGCCTCTAAAATACTGTCAGGCAAGAAATACGTTTTATAACTACCAAAGTCGGCATCCTTGTCATAATCGGTGTAGACCACCAGATCCGCGTCCAACTGATTCATGTCAGGGTCTTTCTCACAAGCCGACAACCCCAACAACAGACACGCAAAAAACAACATCTTTCTCATAATTCATCTTGTTTTATCAAATTGAACGTCCTTTAAATACTGAGCTCTTGAAAGCCGGAAGTATCACCCCATTTAGGGTCAGACGATTGGAATTAAAATTCGGAGTAATGGTAACCGTAGCATTATTCGTTCCCTTCGGCATGCTGATGTCCAGACGAGCCGAAATGCCGACACCCATTACATTCATGGATAAATAGAGCGTCCCCCTCTTGTCAGTCCTCATCTCATAAGAAGAGACCTTTCCATTTACCGTTACGCCTCCCAGTCCGTTAGGACCTGCCGCCGGAATATTGAAAGCCACCTGCACCACTGCATCTTCTCCATCTACAGACACAAAGTTGGTATTCGATGTGACGTAAGCCGTCTGCCCATACTTGAACACCACCTGGTCTGCTTCAAGGGTAAACTTCTTTGCATTGATAGCTTCCACTGCTTCTGCATGCTGGATACTGTCTATTTTCTCTTGAAGAGCTTTCTTTTCTTCTTTGGTCAACTCAACTTCTTGAGCCTGAATATGTCCGACCATCAAGGCCAGTGCGCATATCAGAATTGATACCATCTTTTTCATAAATCTATGTCTTTAATTGATTACATACTATAAACAACGAATTCAGCGTTTTGCTGCATAATTCCTGTTTAAAAAAGTATAATGTATTGCCCCCTTTTCAAATAAAATTGTTATCTTTAGAATATATAAAGAAAAAAATCTATTCATAACCTTTAAAAAACCGTACCATGACACACATCAGCGAAATAACCTTATTGATTGCCGTCATTGCACTGGCCCTCTGGCCGGTCGTATTGTTCGCCCTGCGCTTCTTGCGCGAGCGTCAGAAACGGTTGGAATACATTGAAAGAATGACAAAAGACGAACAGGACGAAGTCACGACAAAAGACCTTGTCATCAGCGTACTGAAGAAAATAGGCTGCCAGCCTAAGGTGAATGAAGAAAATCACATCACCTTTAAATATCAGGGAGACGATTTCTATATTGCGGCAGAAGAAGAGAACCGATTTATCATGATCTGGAATCCATGGTGGGGCTCCATCAATGCCGACAACGAAGCGCTTCCTTATCTGAAAGAGATTATCAATTTGGCCAATGTAAACTCACTGGTCACTACCGTCTATATGGCGGACGAGGATGAGAAGACCATCGGACTACACTCCCGTTGCCACACGTTCTTCTCTCCCAGAGAAGGAGAGCTGGAAGAACACATGAAAATGCTGCTGGACTATTTCTTTGACATGCACAATGTGATAAAGGACAACATGAACCAGTTAGGCCAGGCAGCCATCAACGAGGAAGAGAAAAAAGAACGCGTAAAAGTAAAAGGTTTTTCCGCCTATAAGGACAACACCATGCCTATTGAGGCGAAGAAAGAGGAAGAGAAGAAAGAGTAGGTTCTTCGTCGTGCTTCCGCATACTGAATTCACAGCCGCAATACTGCTGGTTATAGAAATTATATTCCTTGATAATGGCTATACGACGCTCACTCAAGCCCCCCCTGCGCCAGTTCTGTTCCCACCAGGTTACGTCGGGATAAGCAGCTACAGCCCAATGTCCTGCTTCATTAATCTGCTCCAGGCTTTTCCAGCGAGAGGAAGCTAACGTGGTCGTGATGACTGAGAAACCGTGTTCATGTGCATAACGGGCCGTATCGGCCAGACGCATTTTAAAGCATTTCAGGCAACGCCCTCCGCGCTCCGGTTCGTTTTCAAGTCCGGCCACCGTACAACGCCAGAATGCATGGTCATAATCTGCATCCACAATATCCAAGCCCAACGACTGGGCATAGCGGGTACACTCGTCCTTACGGATATTGTATTCCTCCAACGGATAGATATTCGGATTACAATAATAGATAGTAGGGCGTATGCCATGATTCAACAGACATTCGATAATGGCCGATGAACACGGTGCGCAACAGGTGTGCAACAAGACTTTGTCGGCTCCACCCGGTACTTCCAATTCAAATTTCTTCTTTTTCATCCTTTCACTCACCTTTATTCACACGAATCAGACACTCCCTCCGCATAAGAAGCAAACAAGGGTTGCAACAACTCCGGTATATCTATCCCCTGCTCGCGTATTCCCTTCAGGCAGCCATGCGCTTCTTTTGTCAGAGAGAAATACATTTGCCGCTTGTCTTTCTCGCCCAAGGCACGCACCAACAGATTCCGCTCTTCCACCGCACGAATCACCTTGGAGGCATGCGAAGGAGTCAGCCCCGTACGCTCTACAATCGTGCTGGCCGCTACCCGTTCCTTACCGATGGCACATAACACCATAGCTTCGTTCAGCGACACTCCATGCGACTGCATCAAACGGGATTCAAGTTCAGAGAGAGCTCGAAAGAGCTCTCTCATCACACAGATACATTTTATTTTTTCCATACTTAAATAAACAGATTTACATTGGCTTCCTCAGCACGATCCATATAGGTAGCTACCCCACCGATGGTGACGTTGTCCAGCAGCTCTTCCTTTTTCACGCCCATTACGTCCATCGACATCTGGCAGGCAATGAATTCTACTCCATTATCAATGGCCTGCTGGCGAAGTGATTCCAACGAATCGATTCCCTTACGGTTCATAATGTAACGCATCATCTTCGTACCCATACCTCCCATGTTCATCTTTGAAAGCTTGAGTTTCCGAGAGCTGGAAGGCAACATCATGCCGAACATTTTTCCAAAAATATCCTTCTGTACCGACGGTTTCCGTTCCTTCTTGATGGCATTCAGTCCCCAGAAGGTAAAGAAGATGGTCACTTTCTTGCCCGTAGCCGCCGCACCGTTAGCCAGCACAAAGGTAGCCAAAGTTTTGTCAAGGTCATCACTGAAAAGGATGAAAGTTTTTCCCTTCTCTCCCACGTCCTGACGGGAAGCCTCTATGGCACAAGGAGTCGCTTTCTCTACCACTACCTTATAGATTCCTCCTTCCGACTTTGAGGAAAGGAAGCGGTTTCCGGTAGTACGGCACCATGCTTCTGCGTCTCTCGGAAATCCGGCATCCGTAGCATGAATTTCCATCTGCTCACCGGCTTTCAGTTCCTCCATCCCTTTTTTCAAACGCAAGATAGGGCCAGGACACTGTATGCCACAGGCATCTACTACATGTACCTTTTTGCAGTCCGAACTTCCTTCAGCCGTTTCACACGAGCAGGCTACGGCACATGTTTCTTCCGGCTGGCAAACCGGAGTAACCGCTGCATTGTAGGTCTTGATACCACCTATCAGGTTACGCACATCCTTATAACCGTTTTCTTTCAGAATGTTAGAGGCCAGATAACCGCGCAAGCCGACTCCGCAGTACAAGAAGACTGGTTTGTCCGATGGAATTTCCTTCATCCGTGAACGCATCTCATCCAAAGGCACGTTCACCGCTCCAGAAATGTGCCCCAGTTCATATTCGTCTTTTGTCCGCACATCCACCAAGGTCACTTTAGTCAAATCGGCCTGCTGCAACTCTCTCCAATAAAGAGGAGTCATCTTGCCGTTCAAGATATTTCCAGCCACATAACCCGACACTGCTACCGGATCTTTAGCTGAAGAGAAAGGAGGTGCGTAGGCATGTTCCAGTTGCATCAAATCATATACGGTTCCTTTCTGCTTGATGACCAGTGCATATTCATCAATGCGCTTATCCACTCCATTGTATCCCACAATCTGTGCCCCATACAAACGACCGTCTTCAGGAGAGAAAGTAATCTTGATGTCCATCTGCAGGGAACCGGGATAGTAACCGGCATGCGAACCAGAGTGAATGGTTGCCGACAGATAAGGCACACCAAAAGCTTTCAGACGCTTGGCCGGAAGTCCCGTAGAAGCCACGGTCAAGTCAAACACTTTCGCTATGGCAGTCCCGATAGAACCTTCATATTTCACCCGGTTGCCAAATGTCATGTTATCGGCTACGATACGTGCCTGACGATTGGCCGGTCCGGCCAGGAAGTTCAACCACGGCTTACCGGTAATCGGATGCGGATATTCAATGGCATCACCTACGGCATACACTGACTCGTCAGAAGTCTGCAGGTATTCATTTACATAAATACCCTTCATTTCTCCTAATTTCAGTCCGGCTTCTACAGCCAGACGAGTTTCTGCCCGTACACCGATAGAAAGAATAACCAGCTGAGCTTCCGCCTGTAACCCCGACTGGAATTTGACTCTCAGTCCGGAATCGGTCTTTTCAAAGGCTTCCACTGCCTGTTTCAGATACAGTTTGACCCCCTTCTGCTGCAGATGACCGTGCACCAGTGCTGCCATAGAGAAATCGATTGGTCCCATCACCTGATCAGCCATCTCTACTACAGCCACCTCAATACCGGCATGGTGAAGGTTCTCGGCCATTTCCAACCCGATAAAACCACCTCCTACTATCACCGCTTTCTTTATCTCATGGCCCTGCATGTAAGTCTTGATGCGGTCTGTATCTGCCACGTTTCTCAGGGTAAAGATTCCTTCATTATCGATTCCTGGCAAAGGAGGACGCACAGGCGATGCTCCCGGTGAAAGCAACAATTTATCGTATGTTTCAGTATATTCTTTTCCGTCCGAAGTACGTACCTTCACTTCTTTACGGGCAGTATCAATTGCCATAACCTCCGAACGTACCCGCACATCGATGCGAAAACGAGTGGAGAATGCTTCCGGAGTCTGTACAAACAAGCGGTCGCGCTCCTGAATCACCCCACCTATATAATAAGGTAAACCACAATTGGCATAAGAGATATATTCTCCACGCTCAAACAAAATGATTTCAGCCTTTTCCGTGTTTCTCCGAATACGGGCAGCCGCAGTGGCTCCACCTGCTACCCCACCAACAATTACATACTTCATAACTATTTATTTTCTTTGTTATTATTTTCTAATGGAAACTTTTTGCAAAGAAAATAAATAATTACATAAAGAATAAATTTCCAATGGAAAATATTCACCAATTAAGCATTATTAAGGGAAAGTGTCTCTTTCTAAGCCAATTTCTGGTAAGCCAGTCGCGGAGTTCCATTACGCACATAGATAATTCCACAATACACAAAGCCTGTAGAAAGCAGCAAATGTTGCATCACCTTGTTGTCTGCATGGGTATCGGCACGCAGGCACGGCCACTGACGGAAACACCAGTCCACACACAATTTTCCTATCCCTTTGCAGGAGCCGTCGGATGCCAGCCGATGAATCACATAATAAGAAGAGTCGTCTCGCCATTCCCCGTTTTCAATGCGTGCATAGGTTGGATCGGGGCCCTGAATGAAACAGAAGGTGGCTACTGCTCTTCCCTCTTCCGTTACACACACATAACAGTGAGAAGCCTCTATTTCCTCCTGTATCAGTTCCCGCTGGGGATAGCCGTTAATCCACTGATTAGGGTTTCCCGTACGACACATGAAACGACGGGCTTCTTCAAATATCTCCATCAAACGGTCCAAATCATCCAATGTAGCCTTGCGTATCTGTAAATTCATAAGTCTTTTCTATTTTGATAAACCGACGCAAAACTAATGGTTTTCTTCTGTTTTATAGAGCAGGTTTCTTGTTTTTTTGAAATAATGTTGTACCTTTGTGACAACTTCAAAACAAATGGGGCATTAGCTCATCTGGCTAGAGCGTTTGACTGGCAGTCAAAAGGTGGCAGGTTCGAGTCCTGTATGCTCCACAAAAAAAGCTTTTATGATATTTACCCATCTAAAAGAGGAGATTTACGGAATATTCCCCTTTTAGATGGGTAAATATTTTATGAATTTAAGGACTTAAGATTATTCTTTTCCAAGTCTATCCTTATATTGTTTTTTATATTGTGTAGGCGTTAGTCCCGTATATTGTTTAAAAGAAGTACTAAAATATTTTGATGAAGTAAAACCTATCCTCTCAGAAATCTCAGTAAAACTTAAATCAGTTTTTTTTATCATCAACATAGCATGTTCCAATCTGATTTTATTAATATATTCATTTGCACTTATATCCATTATCGATTTTAACTTATTATAAAACGATGCCCTACTCATCCCAATTTCTTTACATATCATGTTAATATCTAGTTCTGCATTACTGATATTATCCCTGATAATATTATTCAGCTTTTGCAAGAAACTCTCATCAGCATTAGATAAAGACATTTTATTCATATCTGGTATAAACGACAATTGCATATAATGCTGCTTCGTTAGCTCCCTTGAGCGCATTTTATTTTTTATTATTTCCATTAACGTATCAATCTCAAACGGTTTAGCAAGAAAAGCATCCGCTCCTAATTTATATCCATACTGCTTCCCTTGTTCCTCATTACGGGCTGTTAGTAATATTATTGGGATATTACATAAGCTCTCTTTACTTTTCATATATTCACAAAGTTCATAACCATTCATTTCTGGCATCATAACATCACTTACAACAACATCAGGCATAACCTTATTAATAATATCAATAGCCTCTTTACCATTTGAAGCTGTATAAATATTCTTAAACTTCCCGTTTAATGCCTCATAAATAAACTCTACCAATTCCATGCTATCATCAACAATTAGCAACACATCATTCTCCGTGTTATATTGCTCATCCGCACATAATAAAGTATTCATTTTATCATTTTCATCTGAAGCTAAAATTTCATTTAAATAAGCCTTTCCTTCCTGTTTCTCATCAATAGAAGCATTGTTTACAGGAATCTCAAAAAAGAAAGTAGCCCCACAACCATCAGGATTATCATACGCACCAATTTCACCATTATGCAGTTCGACCAAAACTTTAGAGTATGACAAGCCTATTCCAGTCCCATATTTTTCATTACTTCCTTGATAAAATCTAGTAAAAAGCTTTTCTTTATTCACCCCCTTCAATCCTGGCCCCTGATCTATAATTTCGATTCTCACCCTTTCTTTAGAAGCTATAAACTGTGATCTTACAAGAATCTCACATCCAGCCGAACTATGTTTAATTGCATTGACCAAAAGATTAGTCAGAACAACTTCCATTTTGTCTACATCAAAGTTTACATCACCCACTATATCACCCAAATCTGTTTTTATCTCGATGCCCATCGCGCTTCCTTCGCTAACAAAATCATCAACAACACTTGCTATCCAGTTGTTGACGTTATGTTTAGACTTATGTAAAGTTTTTTCTCCAACCTCCATTCTTCTTAAGTCGAGTACCATATTAAGCAACCTTTTCATTCGACCAGATTGTCTATATATCTTACTTAATTGAACATAATACGAATCGTCAATACTCATTTTCTCTAAAATACGTTTCAACGGAGCATGTATAAGAGTTAATGGAGTTCTCAGCTCATGACTCATATTAATAAGGAATCTCACTTTTTCCTCATAAATATTTTTTTCATGTTCTTTCATAGCCATTTTCATGACATTTTCTTTTCGTCTCAACACTGAATAAAAAATCAACAATATAGTCAAAAAAGCTGCAAAAATTACAAAAGTCAAAAACCACCATGTCTTATACCACGGTGGTAAAACCTCAACAGACACAAGTTCGACAGGTTTAGTCCACAATCCATTACGGGCACTACATGATATATATATATGATTTTCCCCCGGCAATAAAGATCTGAGAGTCAATAGTGGTTTATACGACTCAATCACCATATTATTGGTACCAGTAATTTCAAATCTATATGCTTTAGGACGCAAAATATCCTTTTCTAGTGAAGCTACTGATATTTCAAGCAGTTTACTATCCCATGAAAGCTCTATTTTTTTCTTCTTTCCACCTTCTTCCAGACTTAAAGGGGTACCATCAACCCTCACTTCTGTAAGAATAACTTCAGGAACCTCTTTAGTATCAATAGTGAAATCACTATCTATAATAAGTAATCCTCTACTTCCCCCCATACATACACTTCCGTCAGCGGCCACTAACACAGGCTTTCTTATGAAATCATTCATTTTTGCTCCCTGAGAAGCTCCAAAAAAAGCAAAACTATTTTCTTTTTTCAAATAAGCATAAAGTTGGTTTTCTGCCCCGATCCAAACAATATCATTTCTCCCTGCAATAATAGATGATATATCCTTTGATAGTACTTGATCAACATAATTAAAAACCTTTGTTTGAAAAGAATAATATGCAAGTCTATTCCCTGAAGCAATCCAAAAAAATCCATCATCATCATAAGTAACAGTCGAAATAGCTCCTTCATCCATCTTATATATCTTCTCCAGTTTTTTTTCACCTTTTTTTAAAGAATATATTGCCTTATTATCGTAAAAATACAATTGGGCTTCACTTCTTCCAGCAAGTAAAAAATAGCCATACGCATTCCCTCTATCTACATTTATTTCTTCTATAGATGCTTGTTTTATATCATATCTATGAAGTTTATCCGTAACACATAAAATATGATTATCATCTTCATTCACTAAATTTACGGTAGTTTCTGTATAAAAAGCTCTATTGTTAATATGTTCATTATCAATCTTTAATTCACGTATTTCACCTGTTTTTTTATTAAATACAAAAAATCCCCTCAGATAAAATTCCAACAAAAGTTCATTTTCAGAATAATAAGCAATGGAAGCGACTTTCGACCTATATGTCTTTGGATAATGTGTAAACTCCGCACTCCTTATATTAAACTTATTTATACCTTCTCCATCTGTACCAATCCATAAATCATCACCATTCTTATCCTGATAAATATTTAACACAGTCGGATTACTCAACCCAAATGAACTACCTAAATTTACTTCGCTATATGTTTTTATTCTACCTTTCTGTATATTTATAACTCCATCTCTCACACTACCAGCCCACATCATTCCATAATCGTCATTAAATAAACTTTTTATTGAATTTGAAGGCAAAGAATTTCCATTCCCAGACACATGTGAAAGTACTTCTATATGATTATTCTTTTTATTTAAAATATTAATACCACCTCCATCTGTTCCCATCCACAGCAAAGAGTCCTGTTCCTCCATACATAAAACGACCTCATGACTTAAGTTAGAATTGTGCATGTTAAAAGCCATAATTTCTTTTCCCTCTTTATTATAAACCTTTATCCCTTTATTATATGTTGCTATCCATATCCTAGCTTCATTATCAACATATAAACACGAGAGTTTTGATGTGGAAGTTATAAAATTATGAATTGAATTTTTGCTCTGAATATCAAGCATACACACTTTTTTTTGGTCTGAATAAATCAATTTTCCACCAGGTAAAAGATAAAGAAACCTTATTAAAAACAAATGATCTGATTTTATTTTGTAAAATAGCCCTATAACTTTCTTTTTATAATCATACTTATATATACAGCCTGCTGCCCCAAAATAAACACCATCTTCACCAACACAATAACAAAATACTTTCACATCCTTCATGCCATCTATAGCTATAGACTCAAAACAATCATTCTTTCTGCTATAAATTCCTACTCCTGTATTTGTAATAATCCAAAAATTCCCCAATTTATCAGCAAACATTCCATTCACAACATTTCCTGGCACAAAATTATTTGCATCTTCCATTGTGTATGATTTATAACTAGAACCATCAAATCTGTAAGCCCCCTTATTTGTACCTATCCATACATATAAATTTTTCTCTTTATATATACAATTAGCCATAGGAATATATCTGTTACCACTATTTAAAAGAGTATAAATATATTTCTCATTAGCATTTATATATGACGTACAAATAAAACTTACCAACGCCAATAAAAGGAACTTCATTGCGAATGTTTTTTCCATAATACAATAAACAGCTTTGAGGTTATTTAAAAACTTTAATTCAAAGGTATATATTTTTTCCAATATTGTCCAACAATCATCCATTTTTGTCTAAATATGCTATTATAAATAAAATTAGACCTTTAATATTCCATTTTGAGAAAGCTGTAAATCTATTCAATCTACATTTGCAATGTTTTACAAATCAATATTTTTATACTTTAATTTCAACTATGAAAGGTATGATTAAAAAGAAAATCTTTAAGTTCTTTTTGGCTTACTTGTTGAGCACTCTTCCCATTATAGGATTATACGCTCAGCACACAGTAACGGGTCAGGTAACCGACAATACCAATTTCGGTATGCCTGGAGTAAATGTTCAGGTAAAAGGTACCACGACAGGAGTTATCACCGATATGGACGGTAACTACATTATTGAGGTACCTAACAACAAATCTGTTCTAATTTTTTCTTTTATCGGCTATTCAACACAAGAAATTCCCGTAAAAAATCAAACAAAGATTGACGTACTTCTTAAAGAAGACACCCAAACGTTAGAAGAAGTCGTTGTGGTAGGTATGGGTACACAGAAACGTAACACCATTACCGCAGCCGTTGCGACCGTCAATCAAGATGCTATTGTAAACCGTCCTGTAACCGATGTAACCAGTGCACTTCAAGGAAACGTAGCTGGTTTGAACTTTGCATCTGATGCATCAGAAAGTGGAGTTGGAGGTGAAACCGGAGCAGAAATCAAGTTCAATATTCGTGGTATTGGTTCCATCAACGGTGGAGAACCATACGTACTCGTTGATGGTGTAGAGCAAAGCATGCAAAACGTAAACCCTGCCGATATAGAAAGTATTTCAGTATTAAAAGATGCTTCCGCCGCAGCTGTTTACGGTGCACGTGCTGCATACGGTGTTGTACTTGTTACAACAAAAAGTGGCAAATCAGAAAAGGCAAGAGTTACTTACCGTGGAACAGTAGGTTTCAGTTCACCAATAAACATGCCACAAATGATGAATTCCGTGGAATTCGCAAATTATATCAATGACCGACAAAAATCAATGAATGCAAATCCTATTTTCTCTCAGGAAATGATTGAGAAAATGCAAGGATTCATGAATAATCCATATAGCACAGATTTTCCAGGTGTTATTCCAAACCAAGATGGAACTGGATGGGCTGGAGGTTATGACAGCCAATTTGCAAATACAGATTGGTTTGACTATTATTTCAAAGACAAAGCTATTCGCCATTCACACAACCTTAGTGTATCAGGTGGATCAGAAAAAGCTACATACTACATCGGCATGGGATATACTTACCAACAAGGTCTAATGGATTATGTGGATGATGACTTAAGTAAATACAACCTCAATACAAAAATCCAGATTAAAGCAAACGATTGGTTAAAATTCAATTTCAACAACAACCTTACATTGAACATGATTAGACGACCAATGGCTAATCAAACCATCTTCTATGCCACATTAGGAAATCAATACCCCAACACATCTACAATATTGCCTGTTAACAGTGCATATAACATACCAACATGGAATGAACGCCTTTATTTACAAAATTCAAACTATAATCAAAACAGAATCTCTGATGCCTTGTCTTTGTCAGCAACAATCTCTCCACTTAAAGGCTGGGATATAATCGGAGACATGAAAGTAAGATTTGACGTTGAAAATAATGATTTTACATTAAAGAATCCTTCATATCAGTTACCCAACGGAATGATGACAACGGTAACTGGTAACCGCCAAGGATATCAATATCCAGGAATGACATGGCAGAACACCCAATTCGGCTCATTCACAAGAGGAAATGCATTCAATTATTATCTTTCACCATCTATTAATTCTTCATACACCAATCAATGGGGAGATCATTTCTTCAAGGCAATGGCTGGTTATCAGATGGAAGTACAGAATAATACTAACATGTATGCATATCGTGATGGAATGATGAGCGACGAAACTTTCTCTTTCAATAATGCAACAGGAAAAATATATACAGGCGAAGCTCGTGATCATTGGGCAACAATGGGATTCTATACACGTATCAACTGGAACTACCAAAACGTTTATTTCCTCGAATTCAGCGGACGTTACGATGGCTCTTCTCGATTTGCTCCAGATAATAGATGGGGATTTTTCCCTTCATTTTCTGCAGGTTATGATATAGCCCGTACTGAATATTTCCAGAAACTACAGACTCCCATCACTCAGTTAAAAATTCGTGTATCATACGGTCGGCTTGGTAACCAAAATGGTGCTGGTCTTTATGATTACCTCAGCTTTATCACACTGTCACCAGATAACCAGAATGCCTGGCTGCTTCCAGGCAGCACTTCTTCAACCCCTCAAAGAGGAACAATTGCGCTCACACCTAAAATGATCAGCCCATTTATCACATGGGAAAAAGTAGACAATGCCAACCTAGGTCTTGATCTGACAATGCTTAACGATCGTCTGACGATTACAGCCGATATTTATCAACGTATGACACGCGACATGATTGGTCCGGCAGAAGCAATACCATCAATAGCAGGTATTATCCCTGATGACAGAGCAAAAATTAATAACTCTACATTAAGGAACCGTGGTTGGGAGTTGTCAGTAAGATGGCAGGACCAACTTAAAAACGGATTTAGCTACGGAGTAGGCTTTAATTTGTTCGATTATAAGGCAATAGTGACAGAATACAACAATCCCGAGGGAATAATCTATAATAACCATACAGGACTTACCCGTAACAAAGGATATTACGAAGGTATGGATATAGGTGAAATCTGGGGTTATAGAGCAGATGACTTATTCATCTCTAACCAAGAGATTAACGAATATCTCCAGACAACAGATTTGTCATTCTTTAAATCTTCAGATAGCTGGCAACGCGGAGATGTGAAATATGTTGATGCCAATGGTGATGGTAAAGTAGATCCCGGAAAAGGAACATTGAGTGACCATGGTGATCTCCAAATAATCGGTAATACCACTCCCCGCTATTCATTTGGTCTTAATTTCAATTTAGGATATAAGGGATTCGAGATTTCTGGATTATTCCAAGGTGTAATGAAACGTGATTTCCCAATGGCAGGTAGTACATATCTATTCGGTGGAAAGAACTATTTTAAGGAACATCTAGATTATTTCTCAACCACAAATCCTGACGCATATCTTCCACGATTGACGGATCCTAAGCAGACAGACTTCTCTGTAAACACAGGTTATAACACAACACGCTACTTACTAAATGCGGCATATATGAGAATGAAAAACTTAATGATTTCATATACATTCAATAATAACATAACTAAAAAACTAGGGTTACAGAACCTGAAAGTCTATTTCACATGCGACAACCTGTTTACAATAGATAATCTGCCAAATTCATTTGATCCGGAAACACTTAATCAGGTCAATACATGGGCAGGAGGTAGTAACGAGACAGCCCCGGGTCTGACTTCGCCAATGAAAGAAAATGGAAACGGTAAAGTTTACCCTATGAACCGTAACTTTGTTTTTGGTCTTGATTTTACATTCTAAAAAAGAAAAACATATGAAAAAAATATATTTAATGATAATGGCTACAGGATTAACTTTGGCATCTTGTTCCGATTTTCTTGACAGAGAGCCTATTACCGATCCTAGCAGCGATACATTTCTGAACACGCAGGCACAAGTGGAAAATTACATCAACGGCCTTTATACCCAGCTCCCGTCATTAGCCAAATTTGGTATGGGAGTACGTGGAGAAGAAAAAAACTCGGATAATATCCTTTCAGAAAAATATGATCAGCGTCTTAACGGTGAATTAACACTGTTTGATGGTGCTCTTGACTGGGAAAATGGATATAAATACATTCGCAATGTAAACTACTTCTTTAAGAATTATCGTGTAAATGAAGAAGTCTATGGACTGAGCGACGAACTTAAATCATTAAAAGGGGAAGCTCATTTCTTCAGAGCATATTGGCATTTCTATCTTCTTAAAAAATTTGGTCCGATACCTTATATTGATGAACTGAAAGATGAAAATGCCACAGTAGGAGAATTACAGATTCCGGCTAAGCCTCGTAATGAAGTGGCCAAGTCCATTTTAGCAGATCTAAATACCGCAGTCTCATTATTACTTCCAAGGAGTAAATATTCCGGACTTCGAATCAACAAAGAAGCTGCTATGGTTTTAGCAATGAATGTAGCTTTATATGAAGGTACATGGGAAAAATATCATGCAAACGATGAATTTGCTTCCGAAACAAATGAATCTGATTATTTCCTCGAAGAAGTTGTAAAATACGGAGATGAACTATTCAAGCAGAACATTCAGCTATATAAAGAAACAGATTCGGAAGGAAATCCAGTAGGCTTTGGGACATTATTCAACAGCAAAGACCTTTCCAATATAGATGAAGTTCTTCTTTGGAGAAAATATTCTGATGCAGATGGTGTTTTTCACGCTTTAAACGGGTTGCTTGCAGGAGGAGTAGTTGATCAAGATGCACCGGCAGGCGTATCACAAGATCTTATCGACAATTTCCTTTATACTGATGGAACTCCTATCAATCCTAAAGACAGTAAGTTTAAGGATTTCAATGAAACCTTTAAAGACCGTGATGCTCGACTTATAGAAATGATAATGAATGGAGGCAAAAAATTCCGTTCTTCTGCTAAAGGTGCTAAACCAATGTTAGTCCAGGAATATTCAGAAGCCGATAAAGATAAAATCAATCCACCATTTCTAGCAGGTGACGGACAGGCTCGCAATCTTACAGGATATCATATTCGCCTGGGTATTGATACCACTTATGTAGAAGGCAATGGGGAAACAGCACTCCCAATCATCCGTTACGCAGAAGCTTTACTTGCATACGCAGAAGCTAAAGCAGAACTCAAGCAGTGTACTCCAGAAGTACTGCAAAAAACTATAAAACCACTTCGTGAACGTGCCGGAGTTACTTATGTCAATCCTGCAATAGATCCATTTTTTAGCGATTTTGGATATACATTGTCTGCAGAACTACAGGAAATCCGTCGCGAACGCCGTTCCGAACTATCCCTACAAGGCTTCAGACTTGACGATTTGATGAGATGGAGAGCAGACAAACTAATCGTCGGTAAACGTGGAAAAGGTGCGTACTTGGGTGAAGAATCCGTATTATACAAATCGTATTCTCCAGAAAAGAAAGCTATTGTTGATGAGAGAGCGTTAGTCGATTCAGAAGGTTGGTTGGATCCATTGAGCCAGCTCCTTCCTCAAGGATATCAGTTCAATCCCAAACGTGATTATTTATTACCTATTCCTCCTACAGAAATAAGTCTAAACAAAGAATTACATCAGAATCCTAATTGGGAATAAATAAACTTCAATTATAAATATTATGAATACGAAAAATATATTGAAATGGATAATGTCATTGTGCATTACTACCATATTATTAGGCAGCTGTAAAGACAATGACTCCATGGGACCTTTGGCAGAAGCCGTCCCTTTAAAACTGGAATTAAGCAAGAAATATCTCGTCTTTGGAGAAAATACCGACGTTATTTTAAGTGTGAATAATCCTGAAGGAAGTGAATTATTGCTCAATGAGGATATTGAGGTAACTTTCTCTATGAGATGTACTGATGCAGATGGAAACTCCATTCCAAACGACGAAATATTTGAGGGATTTGTAGAAAAAACCTTCTTAAAGAAAGGTGATAGGAGTTTTTCTTTCAACCTACAAGCAAAATCCAAAGCTTTTAAATTTCCTATAAATGCTGAAATTTCGGCATTTACAAGAGGATACAACATAGCTAACAACAAACAAAATCTATCAGTTTCGGATTATCATTATGCCACAATCTCATTAAAAGGTAATTCTGATAATACTGTATATGAAGGTGAAAAGTTCATTCTTCAAGCAGATATAACAGGAGCTCCAAGTGAAGATTTACATATCAAAGTCAATATACCTGAAAACCAAAAGAGCTTTTGTGAAGGCATTCCGGAAGAACTGGTGATACCAGCTGGAAAAACATCAATTGTTGGTGGATTAGTGACTGTTAAAGATGGTACAGAAACAACTGCAGATAGAAAACTAAATATTGAATTTGAATCTAATTTAAGTGCGCATCCTATTGGAAATGAAGAAAAAATGCTGACAGTCAACATACTTGATGTAGATAAACCCTTAGAAGATAAATTAACCGATGAAAGATACATTAATCCTAAGCCACAATTAATGTATGTATCAGATGCCACAGAAGCTAAAGTTACGAATTGGGCTCCTACCAAAATGTATAAAAAAATGTCTGTAGGTGACCCTCATCCGTCTTCTTCTTTGTCTTCAAGCTGGTCATTCCTCCGTTCTATGGAGTTCCACCATATAGACAATTGTATGTTTACGAATACGGAATATGGTACATTCCCTCCAAAAGGGCTTTCTGCACAGGATACAAAAAAAGTTCAGGAATACCAGGGATTAAACAATGAGAAATATTCCACTATAACAGAAGACGGTTATTTGAAAATGTGGTGCGTAAAAGAAAAGACTCAAGCTGTCGGAGGTGGAATAGGTATCAAAGATTATGGCACATCAGCATTTTATGCAAATAAGTTTACCAAAGATGCTGGTTCTGGAATGAATCAGGCAGCTTCCCAAAATGTACTCATTTTACCTGGAATGAGAATTGAGTTTAGAGCACGTATACGAGGTAATAACAAAGGGTTTAATGCAGCATTATGGTTGCAAGGAAACGCTTATACAGATCAAGTAAACTGGCCAGAATTTGGAGAAATAGACATAATGGAAAATCCCTGTGGAAGGAATGGAGATCCTCAAATTCATGCCACCTTACATTATGCTCCAAATGATCAAGGTAATTCTATAACCGGTAATAGACAATTGACAAATATCACTGAATGGAATGTATATTGGTGTGAAATTCTGAATGATAATTCTATTGTAATAGGAGTTAATGGCGAAACTATTGGCACTTTCAACTCAACTCTAACAGGAAATGTAGCATGGCCATTTACTCCTGAAGTCAACCCGAGAGGGTATCATATAATATTAACACTGGCAGCTCCTAGTAAATGGGGACTTGGCGGTGGAACTACAGACGCTAATGATTATTGGACTCCCGATAAAGGATGGGATACTGGATTTGCGAATATCACATACGAACAAAGTAAAACTCATCCTAACACCCCAAGAATGGAAATAGACTGGATCCGTTTCTATACAAATAGTGACTACCAGTCTCATCTTACTAATTCAGGATTTAATAACAAAGAACAATTGTTCTATTAATTATGAGTAGAAATAGATTCATATGGTGCTTTGCTTTATCAATTATTGCAAGCTTTCTGTATAGTTGCAACAATAGTCCCGACATGGAAATACATATAACTCCTCGCCCGGTATCCATAGCAAAGCATAATGGCAATTTTGTCTTTTCTTCATCAACAAAAATAGTTGTAGAAAATGAGGAACAAGCCGTTGCAGCAAGATATTTTGCTAATTTTTTCTCCACAGCAGCAGGATTTACTCCTGCTGTAGTGGTTGGAAATAATAACGGCAACATATATTTCACTACAGACAGCACATTATGTAGCGAAGCATATAGTCTTAATGTGTCTTCAAAAAAAATAGAAATTAAAGCTGCCGATATAAAAGGCTTCTTCTATGCTTTGCAGACGTTGCGACTTTCTCTACCTGCCTCAATCGATGCAAGACAGGTCTCTACTACAACTTGGAGTATTCCTGCAATGACAATCAATGACCAACCTCGATTCATCTATCGTGGACTAATGCTTGATGTCGCACGCTATTTTATGCCCAAAGAAGACCTGCAGAACTTGATTGACTGCATGGCAATGTTGAAGCTTAATTATCTGCACCTTCATTTAACCGATGACAACGGCTGGAGACTGGAAATCAAAAAATACCCCAAGCTGACAGATATAGGTGCATGGAGAGTTGACCGTGGCAACCTGCCATTCCCTGACAGACGTAATCCAGAGAAAGGAGAACCTACACCTATAGGAGGATTCTATACTCAGGATGATATGAGGGAAATCATATCATACGCAGCAGAAAGACAAATAGACCTAATTCCGGAAATTGATATTCCAGCACACTCCAATGCCGCTTTGGCCGCATACCCCGAATACGCCTGCCCAGTAGTGAAAAAATACATCGGAGTACTACCTGGCCTTGGTGGAAGCAATGCCGACATTATTTATTGTGCCGGAAATGAAAAGGTATTCTCATTCCTGCAGGATGTCTTTGATGAAGTAATGGAAATCTTTCCTTCAAAATACGTACATATAGGTGGCGATGAAGCATGGAAAACACATTGGAAAAAATGTCCGCTTTGTCAAGCACGTATTCGTAATGAAAAGTTGGCCGATGAAGAAGCCCTACAAGGTTACTTCATGAACAGAATAAGCAAATATCTCCAAAGCAAAGGAAAAGAAGTCATGGGATGGGATGAATTGACCAATAGTGTTGTTCCAGATGATGTTATCGTATTCGGATGGCAGGGCTTTGGCAATGCAGCTCTAAAAGCTGCTGAAAAAGGTCATAGATTTGTAATGACACCGGCAAAGGTTCTTTACCTTATTCGCTATCAAGGCCCACAGTGGTTTGAGCCATTGACATATTTTGGCAATAACACTCTAAAAGATGTCTATGACTATGAACCTGTACAAGAGAACTGGAAGCCTGAATACGAAAGCCTGCTTATGGGTGTACAAGGCTCTATGTGGACAGAGTTTTGCAATAGACCGGAAGATGTGACTTATCAAATATTCCCACGCCTGGCAGCACTTGCCGAAATTGCATGGTCTCCTAAAGGTTCAAAAAACTGGAATGAATTTCTTAAGGCACTCGATAATTATAACGCACATCTTGATGCCAAGGGAATCAAATATGCCAAGTCCATGTATAATATACAACATGTTGCAATACCTGAAAACGGCAATATCAGGATTGCACTGGAATGCATCCGTCCAGACATGGAAATACGCTATTCTACGGATGGCACAGAACCTAATGCAAATTCCGAACTTTATGCTGACACATTATCTTTCAGTAAGTCTGTAACTTTAAAAGCAGCCACATTTGCCACTGGCAAACAAATGGGACAAACACTTATATTGCCTGTGAAATGGAACAAGGCTACAGGAAAACAGATTGTAGACGCAAAAGGAAACGAAAAGCTGCTAACTAATGGTATCAGAGGCAGCCTGCGCCAATCGGACTTCGAATGGTGTACGTGGAACAAAATGGATAAGAATTCATTCACCATCGACCTCGGAAATATTGAATCTATCGACAATGTTACAATCGGATGTTTGACCAATTACGGTATGGGGGTACACAAACCACAGACACTATCGGTTGAGATTTCTGATAATGGCAAAGATTTCAATCTTGCAGAAGAAAAAAAATTCAGTCATAAGGAAATATTTAAGGAGGGTAATTTTATTGAAGATATCAGTTTTCCAGTCAAAGGTATCAAGGGAAGATATGTACGCATAACTGCAACTGGAGCAGGAAACAACCCTGAAAACCATCTTCGCCCAGGCCAATTATCACGCTATTATTTCGATGAAGTAATAGTAGAATAAAAATATTATTTGAATAATTATATCTTAATAATTTTATAGTCTATGAAACAGTTTAAATCTATAATATGCATAAGCATCATTTCAACACTTATGCTTGGCTCATGTAAAAAGGACGACACGTTCTCTCCGGCTAAACCACAACCGGAACCTGTAGCTTATACAGTTTCTGCACAATTGAATGGTTTTATTTCTACAGACGGTAACAATCAAGCATTATTTATACCCAATTGGAATGCACAAAGTAAGATTTCGCTATGGGCCGGCAATTTTGATCAGACAAATATATTCACAATAGATGGATACGATGAAGCAAAACCTTCCAATATTGCCAGTTTTAAATCTGAAACAATTTTTTCTGACAATGTAAATGTTATTGCAATTTATCCTTCAAAAGATGTTGTAATAAGTAATAACTCATTACAGTTAAATTATTCAGGAAAACAAGAGCAAGCTGGTAGTGATTTTGATTATCAAAGCTCAATGTTAATGCTTGCAAAAGGTAATATAACAGATAATAAGTTAAGTGAACTTTCATTCCAAAACCTGACTTCCGTACTGGAATTTACATTCAACAATAAAACTGAATATTCCAGCATTCTATTAAAGTCTATCCAGGTAGAATCTGACAAATACATCTTTCCTTCCGTGATAGACTTGGATATCAATGGAAATATCACAAGATATTCAGGTACTTTGAAATCCATCAGTCTGGCCCTAAACGGTCAAGAATTGACAACTGGTGAAAACAACCTGAAAGGCTATTTGAATTTTCTTACACCTTCTGCTGAATCAGTTTCTTCTGAGACAAGACTAACTGTTAAAATCATTGCCGAAGTAAAAGAAGGAGAAACCCCAAAAGAAGTGTCATTCACATGTGTCAACGATTTATTGAAATATATTTATCCTGAAGGAACCGTTATTGCCAATGACGGATATAAGTTCATAACAGGAAAATATTACAACTTACCACTTGAAATAAGAGGTAAAGGTACTGAAATTACTGGCCCGGGATATGAAGACGGTGAAACCATAGAAAAATAATTGTTAAACTTTATTTTTGAAAGGAGATGAAAAGAATATATAACATAATGGGAGTTAGCATACTAAGTATTGCTGTACTCAGTTCATGCCAAAAAGATGAGTTTATTGGTAACGTCATCGAAAAAACTACTACATATACGATGACTGCGGAAATAAATAATAACAGCGATTCGCGTGCTACCGTAAATGAGAATATGGAATTTCTATGGCATGCTCATGACGCTTTATCAGTGTATGACAATACAAACAATTTTAAATTCTCCACAATCAACTATTTTGACGATAAACAATCGAATAAGGCTGAGTTTGTCGGTGATGCAGCATTTACTGATGGGACATCAGAAGTTACAGTAATTTATCCTTAGCTGAATTCAACTTGCAAATGCAACAGAATTCTGATTAATAATTTGTTTAAAT
>ENA-OURS01000364-OURS01000364.1-human-gut-metagenome-genome-assembly--contig:-NODE-364-length-57101-cov-11.627774_pt1 | contig 57101 bp, 62 predicted proteins | sample MGYA00242109_ERZ509010 | MGnify/ENA primary metagenome ERZ509010 (study PRJEB26280, sample SAMEA2338774) | human gut metagenome | biome: human gut; feature: human-associated habitat; material: faeces... | reverse complement strand
GCATAAAGTGTAAAGGATGTCCTTGCACAAAATGTAAACGATGTTATTCTTGACACGCGTGGCGCCCCTACAGAAAAAAGGGCTGTCGCATCTGCGACAGCCTTTTTTTACACGGCCTGCGGCCGGCGGCCTTCAAGGGCTATTTACCAATGCCGGCTCTCTTTTAATGCTGCATATTGGGCCAGGAGGTCCGGCTTTTCCGGGCTCTGATAGGTATAGTCGGGCATGGCGGCTTTGGCTTTTTCCACAGCTGCTTTGAAGTCGTAGTAGACCTGCCACTTCGATTCGACCAGTTCGTGGCCGGTCTGGCGCAGGAGAAAGGCCGGGTGATACGTCGGCATGATGTCGTAGCCGCGCCATGTGAACCACTTGCCGCGGTTGCGCATGATGCTGGCCGCGCGGCCATAGAAATACTGGAAGGCGACTTTGCCCAGACAGACGATGACTTTCGGCTGGACCAGTTCGATTTCTTTGACCAAATGGATATCTGCGCAATGGTGCCCTTCTTCCAGAGTCGGCGTGCGGTTGTTCTTGGGCCGGCACTTGACGATGTTGGTGACGTAGACGTGGTCCCGCGTGAGTCCGACGCTCCACAAGGCCTTGTCGAGGAGCTGCCCCGACGGGCCGACGAGGGGAACGCCGTATTCATCTTCCACACCGCCGGGTCCTTCGCCGACGAACATCAGCGGCGACGCACAGTCGCCGGAATAGCGCGTCGGCCCGCGATTGCCTTCGTCCCGTAAGTGACAGGCTGTACAGCTCATGAGTTCTGTGAGCCAATCTTTCATCTTTTCATTTTCTTCCATGATACCCCTTCTTTTATGCAAAACTTAATTTTACTATAACAATAAGGAAGCCTCTTTTCAAGTCGTCCAGCAGTATTCTAAAAAAATACTTTTTACATACTATAGTATGGTATATAATAAAGCTAAATTGACATGACAGTTAAAGAAAGGGGGAAGTGCAGTGAAAATCTCACTCATTCAATTTCCTATCGTCCCCGGCGACAGGCAGGCCAATTTCGACCAGGTCCGGCACCATGTCCAACAGGCGGCCAGGACTGGGTCGGATATGGCCGTGCTGCCTGAATTGTGGGACCTGTCGTTCTACCCGCCTGATGTTTATGACCTGGCCGATGAAGAGGGCCGCCAGGCCCAGGCGTTTTTGCAGGACCTGGCTTCGTCCTGTCATATCCAGCTCATCGGCGGCTCCATTGTCCGCCGTCACGACGGGTGCCTGTACAATACGACGTATATCGTCGATGAAGAGGTGAATCGCGTCTCATCGTATGACAAATGCCATTTATTCACGCCTGGTGGGGAAGAGAAGGTCTTCGCGCCGGGAGATCACTTGAATACGTTCTTCCTGGGCGACATCCCTATGGCGTCGATTACCTGTTATGACCTGCGCTTTGGCGAATGGGTCCGCATGGCGGCCCTGGCCGGTGCCCGGATCCTCTTTGTCCCGGCCGCCTGGCCTCATCCCAGACTGGCTCATTGGCAGATACTCAATCGGGCCCGGGCTATTGAGAACCAGTTCTTCGTCGTCGCCGTCAACAGTTGCGGTACCTGCGGTGACTACCGCTTCTGCGGCCATTCTATGATTATCGACCCGTGGGGCGAAGTGCTGGCCCAAGGAGGAGACGGTGAGGAAATCGTTACCGGCGAAATCGACTTGTCCGTCATCAAAGACATCCGCAGCCGCATCAATGTCTTTCGCGACCGGCGGCCTGAGTTATATCATTTAAAAGGGAAGCGGTAACGTGGAAGGCGTATTGCACGGTTTACAAGGTATTTTTGAAGTCCTCTTCATCATTTCCATCGGCTTCATCTTGGCCAAGAAAGGCTGGTTCGGGCCGGACATGAGCGCTGTCTTTACCAAGCTGGTCATGAAGATAAGCCTGCCCTTATACATGCTCTGCCAGCTGGAAAAGGACTTTACCCATGATTCGCTGCTCCGCATCGCGCCGGACCTGCTCCTGCCCTTTGCGTCAATCCTTTTGGCCTATGCCGTCGGTCGCATAGTGGCCAAAGTCCTGCACATCCGCCAGGACCGGCAGGGCGTCTTCATCACTTGTTTTTTCATTGCCAATACCATCTTCATCGGCCTGCCCGTCAACCTGGCCCTGTTCGGGACGCAGAGCGTGCCGTCGGTCATGCTCTATTACATGGCCAACACGACCATGTTCTGGACCCTCGGCGTCTACCATATCGTCAACGACAGTTTGGGCGGCAAGGGGAATATGCCCTTGTTTTCCCTGCAGACCCTGAAAAAAGTCTTTTCGCCGCCGCTCTTGGGCTTTTTGGCTGGCCTGGTCCTGATTATGGCCAATATCAAGCTGCCTGATTTCCTGCTGACGTCGTTCCAATACGTCGGCAATATGGCGACGCCGCTGTCGCTCATGGTCATCGGCATTGAAATGACGGGCATTTCTTTGGCGTCGGTCCGCTGGGACCGGGACATCATCGGCGCCCTCGTCGGCCGCTTCCTGGTCTGTCCGGCCTGCGTCCTGGTGCTCCTGCCCTTCATCCCGGTCACGCCCATGTCGGCCCAGGTCTTTACTATGCAGGCCAGTATGCCGGCCATGACCCAGATGACAGTCGTTGCCAAGTCCGTCGGCGCCGATGTCCGTTATTCGACGGAAGTCAGCTTTATCACCGTCGTCATGGGCATCGTCATCATTCCCTTATATATGTTTATCATTGGATAGAAGGAGTTTTTTTAGAAAATGAATACCCTCGAAGATTTGAAGAAAGCCTTGAAAGCCTATGAAGCCCAGGCCTTTCAGCTCAACTATACCATTGCTGACGACCCGGAGCTGTCCGGTGAAGAATATCATGCCTGCCGGCACTACGTCGATTTGTGCCGTTCTTTGGGCATGGAAGTGGAAGAACAGTTTACCGGTCAGCCGACGGCTTTCCGAGCCATCGCCCATCGGGCCAATAAACCCGTCTTCAAGATGGCCCTTTTGGCGGAATACGACGCACTCCCCGGTGTCGGCCACGGCTGCGGCCATTCGGCCAATGGCGCCATGAGCTTCCTGGCCGCTGCGGCCTTGAAGGATTTGGACGACCTTCCTGTCGACGTCGACCTCATCGGCACACCGGACGAAGAACTGCGCGGCGGCAAGGTCATCATGTGCGACCAGGGCGTCTTCAAGGACTATGATTTCGCCGTCATGGTCCATGTGTCGCCGACCCGGACCAATGCCAATTCCCATTTCCTGGCCCTCGACGACTACCGCATCGCCTTCCACGGCCAGACGGCTCACGCCGCCGGTGAACCCTGGAACGGCCGCAATGCCCTGAATGGGGCCATGCTGGCCCTGCACGCCGTCGATATGCTGCGCCAGCACGTCCGGCCGGAAACGCGCATCGGCTCGTATATCGTAAACGGTGGGGCCGCCTCCAACGTTGTCCCCGATTACGCCGAAGTCGAATGTTGTATCCGCCACAGCGAACGGGAATATCTCGATACCGTTGTGGCCAAGGTCATGAACTGCTTCAAAGGGGCGGCCATTGCTACGGAAACGACATATGACGTCACCCAAATGGGCTGCAAATTCGATAACATGGTCTGGAATGAAGCGGCGACGAAAGCGTCGGAACAGGTCCTCCAGGCCATGGGGATCCCTTACGAAGAACCAAAGGATTGCGGCAGCTCCGACGTCGGCAACGTCAGCCATCAGTGCCCGGCCGTCCACGTCCACCTGGCCTTGGGCGACGTCCCCATGCCGGAACACTCGACGGACATCGCCAATGCCGTCAAGGCCAGGACCATCGAACCGACCATCGTCAAAGGCGCCGAAATCATGGCACGCCTGGCCCTGCTCTTCGCCCAGGACACGGCCCTGCGCCAACAGATGAAAGATGAGTTCATGGTGAAGAGCCTCTCCTGATAGAGGTAGTTTGTAGGGGCTCGTACATGCCTTTTCAGCCTGTCAGGTCATGACTGCAAGGAATGGCAAGACGGCTGCTGAAACGGACCGCTGTAGAGGGCGAGCCCGTTAGGTATATGTGAAATACTTGTAAAGCGGATTTGCGTGAACGGGTCGCCCACGTGGCGACCCCTACAGAAAAAAGAGCTGTCGCGATGCGACAGCTCCTTTTTTCACGCTCTATATATTCAGTTTCAGGTATACCTTAGAAGACACCTTGTGCCAGCATAGCGTCGGCGACGCGTTCGAACCCGGCGATATTGGCACCGGCTACGAGGTTGTAGCCCAGGCCGTTGCGGGCAGCTGCGTCTTTGCAGTTCTGGTAAATGGTGTTCATGATTTCGTGGAGACGGTCATCGACTTCCTTGGCAGTCCATACCAGGCGTTCGCTGTTCTGGCTCATTTCCAGGGCCGATGTAGCGACACCGCCGGCGTTGACGGCTTTCGACGGAGCGACGATGATGTCTTTCTGGTCGAGTAAGAATTTCAGGGCATCGTTGGTCGTCGGCATATTGGCGACTTCGATGTAGTAGCGGATCTTGTTGGCAGCAATCTGTTTAGCCTGTTCCATATGGACATCGTTCTGCATAGCCGACGGCATGATGATGTCGACTTTGCGGCCCCACGGTTTTTCGCCCGGGAAGAATTCGACGCCGAATTTATCGGCATAGTCCTGGACGCGGTTGCGGCCGCTGTTGCGCATTTCGACGATGTAGTCGATCTTTTCCTGCGTAGCGACGCCGTCCGGGTCATAGATGTAGCCGTCCGGACCGGACAGAGTAACGACTTTGGCACCCAGTTCCGTAGCTTTCTTGCAGATGCCCCAGGTTACGTTGCCGAAGCCGGCAGCGGCGATAGTCTTGCCTTTGATGTCCTGGCCGTCGTCTTTGAGAACGTTTTCCAGGAAGTATACGGCGCCGTAGCCCGTAGCTTCCGGACGGATGCGGGAACCGCCGAAGCTGAAGCCTTTGCCCGTGAGGACACCGTTTTCGAAGCAGCCTTTCAGGCGGCGGTATTCGCCGAAGAGGTAGCCGATTTCACGGCCGCCGACGCCCATGTCCCCAGCCGGTACGTCGACATCAGGACCGATGTAGCGATAGAGAGCCTGCATATAGCTCTGGCAGAAACGCATGATTTCAGCGTCGGACTTGCCCGTCGGGTCGAAGTCAGCCCCGCCTTTGGCGCCGCCGATAGGCAGGCCGGTCAGTGCGTTCTTGAAAATCTGTTCAAAGCCCAGGAATTTGATGATGCCTGAGTATACGTTCTTCTGGAAACGAAGGCCGCCTTTGTAGGGCCCGATAGCGCCGTTGAACTGGAAGCGGTAGCCCGTGTTGGTGTGGTATTTGCCTGCATCATCCTGCCAGACGACGCGGAATGTGAATTGCCGTTCCGGTTCGACGAGACGGTTGAGGAGGTCGAACTTTTCATATTCCGGGTGGCGTTCGACGACAGGGTCCAGGGAGCTGAAGACTTCTTCGACGGTCTGGACGAATTCCGGTTCGTTTGCGTGTTTCGTGCGTACATTTTCAATGACAGATTCCAAATACTTATTCATATGTAATCACCTCATTTGAAATTAATTATACCTAAAACTGATTTCTACAATTACATAATAGCATGTTTTTCCGTCCTTGCAAATACCACAATGAGAAAAAGATTTTTCCATGATGGCACTGCATTGCCACTATGTGAAAGAGGACGTCAAAATTCAAGGATTTTTAAGGTATAAGATAAACGTTATAGTAAGTTAAAGGGGAGTATTCATTAAAAATAATTGCAATATGAATCAAAATCATGGTATAAATAGAACTATACTTATTGAGGAAGAAGGGGGAAGACGGCCCTTTGTCTTTTGTTGGAGGAATAATTGTATACACCAGTTAAACAAAATGGAGAGGGAGGTGACGAAAATCAGAAAAAGAACCTAGTCACCCTGACAATGATGATATACAATAGAAAGTAAATAAGCCATACAACATATACTATATAAGAAAGAGAGGTACGCAACATGGAAACGTACGATACCTATTCCCCGGAATATTTGCGCTATTTGGAGCTCCTGTCCAAGGAGTATCCCACGCAGGCGGCGACGTTCACGGAAATCATCAATCTGCAGGCCATCGTCAACTTGCCGAAAGGGACAGAACACTTCATGAGTGACCTGCACGGTGAATACGAAGCCTTCTATCACATCCTCAACAACTGCTCCGGCGTCATCCGCGAAAAAGTGGAAATGATTTTTTCTGACAAGATGAGCAAGGCCGAACAGGACGACTTGCTGACTCTTATTTATTATCCCAAGGAAAAGCTGAACATGCTCTACCGCGAAGGCAAGGTCAACGATGACTGGGCCCGGACGACGCTGGAACGGATGATCGACCTGGCCAAGCTCTTGTCGTCGAAATATACGCGGTCGAAAGTCCGTAAAGCCATGCCGGAAGTCTTCCGCTTCGTCATCGATGAACTCTTGCACGCCCAGCCCGATGAAGACCAGAACCAGCTGGTCTATCACATGAAGATCCTCGACACCATCTTGGAAACGGGCAGTACGCGCCAATTCATTTACGCTTTGGCCAATCTCATCAAACGGCTGGCCGTCGACCACCTGCACATCATCGGCGATATCTACGACCGCGGTGCTCATGCCGACAAGATCATGGACACGCTCATGCACCATCATTCTCTGGACATCCAGTGGGGCAACCACGACGTCCTCTGGATGGGTGCTGCTGCCGGCAACGCGGCCTGCATCGCCAATGTCCTGCGCAATAACATCCGTTACCATAATATGGAAATATTAGAAAGCGGCTATGGCATCAGCCTTCGGCCCTTTGCCCTCTTTGCCTTGCAGACGTATAAAGAGGACGACGGTATTGAGCCCATGGTCAAGGCCATCAACGTCATCGTGGCCAAGCTGGAAGGTCAGACCATTTACCGCCATCCCGACTACAATATGGACGACCGCCTGCTGTTCCACAAGATTGATTGGGAAAAAGGCGTCATCACTCTCGATGGCAAGACGTATGAATTGAAGACCAAGGACTTCCCGACGGTCAATCCCCAGGACCCGTACACGCTGTCGCCGGAAGAACACCAGCTCATGAACGACATCCAGGCCGAATTTACCGAAAGCGAACGCCTGCAGCGCCACATCCGCTTCCTCTACAGCCACGGCTCGTTATACCGCTGCATGAATAACAACCTCCTGTTCCACGGCGGCCTGCCCCTCAACGAAGACGGCAGCTTTAAGGAAATCTACCTCGACGGTAAGCCGTATAAGGGCAAAGCCTTCATGGATAAGGCGGAACACCTCATCCGCCGGGCTTATGACCAGCGCGATACTGACAGCCTGGACTATATGTGGTACCTCTGGTGCGGTGCCGATTCCCCTGTATCCGGCCGCATCGTCAAGACTTTTGAACGGAGTTACATCATAGACGAATCGACGTGGAAAGAACCGCAGAATGCCTACTACCGCCTGAATCGCGATAAAGACGAATGCATCAAGATCCTCCACGAATTCGGCATCGACTCGCCTCAGGGACACATCATCAATGGCCATACGCCGGTCAAGGTCAAGAAAGGCGAAAGCCCTATCAGGGCGGAAGGCAAGGAAATCTGCATCGACGGCGGTTTCTGCAAGGCCTACCAGGGGTCGACGGGCATTGCCGGCTACACGCTCATCTTCAACTCCCACGGCATCCGCATCAAATCTCACTACCCCTTTGAAGATGTCTACCAGGCGTTGATGAACAACGTCGACATCGATTCCGAATCGACACAGGTCGAACTGGAACCGAAGCGCGTCATGATCGGCGACACGGATAACGGCAAGAAACTCCTCCAGATGATCCACGACCTGAAGGCCCTGCTGGAAGCCTACCGCCAGGGCGTCATCCTCGAACGCCGTCCGAACCCATAGTAGGGGCCGTCCCCAAGGGCGGCCCGCCAAAACTCGTAGGGGCCCGTCCCAAAGGGCGGCCCGCCTAGTTAAGGAGGAAATATGAAACGAGAATCGTTAAGCGGACTGTTACTCATTGCCTGTGCGATACTTGCCATGGCCATCTCTAATTCTCCCTTCGGTCCCGTTTATGAACGCTGGCTCCAGGCCCCGCTGCCGGCAGGGACGCACATGTCCCTGCTGCACTGGGTCAATGACGCCGTCATGGCGTTGTTCTTCTTTGTCGTCGGCGCCGAAGTGAAACGGGAATTCCTCTATGGAGAACTGAAGTCCCGGTCGGCAGCGATGCTGCCCATGGCTGCGGCCTTGGGTGGCATGCTCGTGCCGACTGCGATTTATGGCCTGTGCAATGCCGGCCTGCCGACGGCTGGTGGCTGGGGCATCCCCATGGCGACGGATATCGCCTTTTCCCTGGGCGTCCTGTCCCTGGCGGCTCCGAAAGCGCCGCGCAGCCTCGTCGTCTTTTTGACGGCCCTAGCCATCGTCGATGATCTCGGCGGTATCGTCGTCATTGCTGTCTTTTATGCCGGTTCCCTCAACCTTCCGGTCCTGGCCGGCGGCCTCACCGTCTGGCTGCTGATGCTGGCTGGATGCCGCAGGAATTGGCAATCGGCCTGGTTCTACGCTGTGGGAGGTATCCTCATCTGGCTGGCCTTCTTCTACGGCGGCATCCATCCGACTATGGCCGGCGTCCTCACGGGCTTCGCCATGCCGGCCGTGCCCGGCAAGGATGGAAGGGAAGGCCTGCTGTTGCGGGCAGAACACGCCCTGACGCCTGTCTCGGCTTTTGTCATCATGCCCGTCTTCGCCCTGGCCAACGCCGGCATCCGCCTCGACCTGAGCGGCCTGACCGGCCTGGCGTCGGCACCGGGACTGGGAGTCCTGGCTGGCCTGGTCCTGGGCAAGCCCATCGGCATCGGCCTGGCCGTCTGGCTGTTGACGGCCTTGAAAAAAGCGTCCCTGCCAGAAGGGCTGACGATGAAACACTTCTGGGCCGTCGGCCTCCTGGCCGGTATCGGCTTCACCATGTCCCTATTCATCGCCAGCCTGGCCTTTCCCGGTAGCCCGGTCCTGATGACAGCCAAGACCGCCATCATCGCCGCGTCCCTCACGGCGGCCATCCTCGGCGGCTTCCTGGTCAACCGCGTAAGCCGATAGCCTTCCTGTAATTATCGGTAGGGGCTCGCACGTGGCGAGCCCGCCGCGAACAATCGGACATACATCAAACGGAGCAATGTGGCGTGGTTTTGCGAACTGCGACCTGCGGCCTGCGAACAGCGGGGCGCCTTTGGCGCCCATCATTGACGTAATACGTTCATGTCGTTATAATGAAGAGTAACTTATCATTTTTTATACAAAAGGAGCGAATTCGATGAATATTATTGATGAATTGTCTTGGCGCGGTGCCGTCAATCAGATGACAGATGAAGAAGGGTTGCGTAAGCTCACGGAAGAAAAGAGCATTTCCCTCTATTGTGGTGTCGACCCGACGGGTGACAGCATGCATATCGGCCACTTGATTCCGTTCATGATGCTCAAGCGCTTTGCCAATGCCGGCCATCATCCGTATGTCGTCATTGGCGGCGGTACCGGTGCAATCGGTGACCCGAGCGGCCGCAAGACGGAACGCCAGCTCCAGACTCTCGATAAAATCAAGGCCAATGCCGAAAAATTGAAGGCCCAGTTCATGCATCTTTTCGGCGATTCGGAAAACATCACCTTCGTCAATAACTATGACTGGCTCAGCCAGATCAGCCTCCTCGATTTCCTCCGCGATTATGGCAAACTGTTCAGCGTCAACATCATGCTCAGCAAGGAAGTCGTTGCCAGCCGTCTGGAAGCAGGCATTTCCTTTACGGAATTTTCCTACCAGATTCTCCAGTCCATCGACTTTGAACACCTCTTTTCCCATAACGACGTCCAGCTGCAGATCGGCGGCGCCGACCAGTGGGGCAACATCACGGCCGGTATCGACACGATCCGCAAGATGCACGGCAGCGATGCCAAAGCCTATGGCCTGACCATTCCCCTTATGCTGAAATCGGACGGCACCAAGTTCGGCAAGACCGCCGGCGGTGCTGTCTGGCTCGACCCGGAAAAGACATCGCCCTTTGAATTCTATCAGTTCTGGCTCAACCAGGATGATGCGGACGTCGTCAAATACTTGAAATACTTCACCTTCCTCAGCAAGGAAGAAATCGACGCTCTGGCCGAATCGGTCGAAAAAGAACCGGAAAAACGACTGGCCCAGCGCCGCCTGGCTGAAGAAGTCACGACTTTCGTCCACAGCCCGGAAGCCCTGAAGGAAGCCCAGAACATCACGGAAGCCCTGTACCACGGCAGCATCGCCGACCTGTCGGAAAGCGAATTGGAACAGGCCTTCGGCAAGATGCCGACTGTCGACGTTTCCAACGAAGATAAAGATGTCGTCAACTGGCTCGTCGATTCCCAGATTTACAAATCGAAACGCCAGGCCCGCGAAGACATCACCCACGGTGCGGTCACCATCAACGGCATCAAAGTCACGTCCCTCGACGAAATCGTCAAACCTCACAAGAACTCCAACGGCAAGTTCGTCATCGTTCGCAAAGGGAAGAAGAAATATACTTTGGCCCGGGTTCATCAGTAAGGGTAGATTTTAGAAAATTGTTAAAATAGAATATTGACAGAAGCGCTTTGCTATGCTATAATAACTTATTGCAAAATGTTCAATTGATATTATGAGATACATGGAGGAAGCGCTTCCGGTGAGCAAAAAATTAAGCAAGGTTCAAATCGTCTGAGAGCCTTGCTTTTTTGTCGCTTTACACGGCGCTGTACAACGCTATCATAATGATTTACTTTTTATAAGGGGTGAAGAATCAGCATGTTCAAACCTGTACAAGTAGGGAAAAGGACTCGATACACGTATGCTAAGATTAACGAGGTCTTGAAAATGCCTCATTTGTTGGATTTACAGAATAAATCCTACGAATGGTTCCTGGAAAAGGGACTGAAAGATATCTTCAAAGACATTTCTCCCATCGAAGATGCATCGGGTAACCTGTCTTTATCCTTCGAGGATTTTAAATTAGGGGAACCGAAGTACGACATTCGTGAATGTAAGGAACGCGATACGACATACGCCGCACCGCTCCGCGTCCAGATCCGTCTTGTCAACCACGAAACAGGTGAAATCAAGGACCAGGAAGTATTCATGGGTGATTTCCCACTGATTACCGATACAGGTACCTTCATTATCAATGGGGCAGAACGCGTTATCGTCAGCCAGCTCGTCCGTTCTCCGGGCGTCTACTATGGCCGCGAAATCGACCCGATGGGCATCCGCCTGTACAATTCGACGGTCATCCCGAACCGCGGGGCCTGGATCGAATTGGAAACAGACGCCAACGACATCGTCTATGCCCGTATCGACCGCAACCGCAAGATTCCTGTCACGGTCCTCATCCGCGCGCTGGGCTGGTCGTCGAACGCCGACATCCTCGAACTCTTCTTCGACGATAAACGCCTGAAGGCTACGTTTGAAAAAGATACGACGGAAAATCAGGACGAAGCCCTCGTTGAAATCTATAAGAAACTCCGCCCCGGTGAACCGCCGACCGTTGAAAGTGCCCGCAATCTCTTTGAAGGCCTCTTCTTCGACCCGCGCCGTTATGATATGGCCCGCGTTGGCCGTTACAAAGCTGGCAAGAAGCTCGGCTGGGAACGCCGCCTCTTTGGCCTGACCCTGCACGAACCGATCGTCAACCCGGAAACAGGGGAAGTCATCGTCGATGCCCATACGGAAATCGGCTCGGCTGAAGTTGAAAAGATCCGCGAAAGCGGCGTCTTCCATCGCGAAATCGCCGACGGTGCGCCTGCCGGTGACGGCGGCGGCCTCGTCGAAGCCTTTGTTGAAAAACCGGACGGCTCGGTCTACAAGATCATCTGCAACAACAGCGACCTTCCGTATGACCACCGCACGATTACCCGCGAAGACATCATCGCCCACATCAGCTATCTCCTCAACCTCATGGACGGCTTCGGCACCATTGACGATATCGACCATCTGGGCAACCGCCGCCTGCGCTGCGTCGGCGAACTCCTGCAGAACCAGTTCCGCATCGGCCTGACCCGTATGGAACGCGTCGTCCGCGAACGCATGACCATCCAGGATGCCGAAAGCATTACGCCTCAGGTCTTGATCAACATCCGTCCTGTCGTCGCTGCTATCAAAGAATTCTTTGGTTCCAGCCAGCTGTCCCAGTTCATGGACCAGACCAACCCGCTGGCAGAAATCACGCACAAACGCCGTCTGAGCGCCCTCGGCCCTGGCGGTCTGTCCCGTGAACGCGCAGGGTTCGAAGTCCGCGACGTCCATCATTCCCACTACGGCCGCATGTGCCCGGTAGAAACGCCTGAAGGCCCGAACATCGGCTTGATTTCCTCTCTGGCCTGCTTCGGTAAAGTCAACGAATTCGGTTTCATCGAAGCCCCGTACCGCCGCGTCGATAAAGAAACGGGCGTCGTTACGGAAGATGTCCACTACATCACGGCTGATGAAGAAGAACAGTACGTCATCGCCCAGGCCAACGAACCGTTGACCGAAGATGGCCATTTCGTCCACGAACGCGTTGCCTGCCGTCACGGTGAAGATACCCGTGAATTCCGGGCTGACCGCGTCGACTTCATGGACGTATCACCTAAGGAAGTCGTTTCCGTCGGTACATCCATGATCCCCTTCCTGGAAAACGACGATGCCAACCGTGCCCTCATGGGTGCGAACATGCAGCGCCAGGCAGTACCTTTGCTGCGCACACAGGCTCCGCTCGTCGGCACCGGCATGGAATACAAGACGGCTTGTGACTCCGGCGTCTGCGTCCTGGCAAAACACAGCGGCGTCGTATCCCGCGTTACTGGCGATACCATCCAGGTCCGCACGGATTCTGGTTCTGTCGATACATATAAACTCATCAAATTCGTCCGCTCCAACCAGAGCACCTGCATCAACCAGCGCCCGTTGGTCTATAAGAACGAAAGGGTCACGGAAGGTCAGCCCCTGGCTGACGGCATGGCTACGGACGGCGGCGAATTAGCTCTTGGTTATAACATCCTCGTAGCCTACATGCCTTGGGAAGGCTATAACTACGAAGACGCCGTTCTCCTCAGTGAAGAACTCCCGAAGAACGACCTCTACACATCCATCCACATCGAAGAATACGAATGTGATGCCCGCGACACGAAACTGGGCTCGGAAGAAATTACCCGTGAAATCCCCAACGTCAGTGAAGAAAGCACGAAGAACCTCGACGAAAACGGCATCATCATGATCGGTGCCGACGTCTTCCCGGGCGACGTCCTGGTCGGCAAAGTCACGCCGAAAGGCGAAACGGAACTGACACCGGAAGAACGCCTGCTGCGCGCCATCTTCGGCGACAAGGAACGCGAAGTCCGCGATACGTCACTGCGCGTACCTCATGGTGAATCGGGGAAAGTCGTCAACGTCCGCATCTTCTCCCGTGAAAATAACGACGAACTGCCGCCTGGCGTAAACCGTCTGGTCCGCGTCTACATCGCCCAGAAACGTAAGATCCACGAAGGCGACAAGATGGCTGGCCGTCACGGCAACAAGGGCGTCGTCTCCCGCGTCATGCGCCAGGAAGATATGCCTTTCCTGCCCGATGGCACGCCGGTCCAGATCGTCCTGAACCCCTTGGGCGTACCGTCTCGTATGAATATCGGTCAGATTTTGGAAACCCACCTTGGCTGGGCTGTCCACGAACTGGGCAAACAGATCAAGGAAATGGATCCGGGCCTGGAAGAAAAACTCCGCGCTGCCGGCTATGATTTCGATAAATACGGCATGCCCAAACCGGACGTCGCCGGTGTCCATATTGCAACACCGGTCTTCGACGGCGCTCAGGCCGAAGACGTCTTTGAAGCCCTGAAGATCGCCGGCCTGCCGGAAGACGGCAAATCCGTCCTCTATGATGGCCGTACAGGGGAACCGATGGACCGCCGCGTCACTGTCGGTTACACGTACTTCCTCAAACTGCATCACCTCGTCGACGACAAGATCCATGCTCGTTCGACAGGCCCGTACTCCCTGGTCACGCAGCAGCCGCTCGGTGGTAAAGCCCAGTTCGGCGGCCAGCGTTTCGGCGAAATGGAAGTCTGGGCTCTGGAAGCGTATGGCGCAGCCTATACCCTCCAGGAAATGCTGACTGTTAAATCTGACGATGTTGTCGGCCGTGTCAAGGCTTACGAAAAGATCGTCAAAGGTGAAAATATTCCTGAACCGGGCGTACCGGAATCGTTCAAGGTCCTCCTCAAAGAACTCCAGGCCATCGGCCTCGACGTCCAGATCCTGAACGAAGACGGCGAAGAAGTCGTCATCAAGGAACTCGACGATGACGATGAAACGGAACCGGAACAGACCGATGAACTCCGCCGCGTCATGGAAGGTGAAAATGGTCCGGAAACACCGGCTGCACCGGCTGAAGACGCTCCTGCCGAAGGAGAAGAAGGCGAAGAACAGGAACCCGTCGCCAACGGCGGCGAAGATGACATCATGAGTGCCATGAGCCTCGATGCCGTCGCCGAAGCTGAACAGGCTGACGATGATGATACTACTGAAGATGATGAATAACGAGTCGATAGAAGGGAGCGGTATTAGTGCTTGATGTGAATGAATTCGATTCCATGCGGATCGGTCTTGCTTCGCCGGAAAAGATCCTCGAATGGTCCCACGGGGAAGTCAAGAAACCAGAAACGATCAATTACCGTACATTGAAACCGGAACGGGATGGGTTGTTCTGCGAACGCATTTTTGGGCCGACAAAGGACTGGGAATGTCACTGCGGCAAATACAAACGTATCCGGTATAAAGGTGTCGTCTGCGACCGCTGCGGCGTCGAAGTCACGCGCGCCAAAGTCCGTCGTGAACGGATGGGCCATATTAAACTGGCTACACCGGTATCTCATATTTGGTATTTTAAAGGCATCCCCAGCCGGATGGGCCTGATCCTTGATATTTCTCCCCGTTCGCTGGAAAAAGTCTTATACTTCGCCTCGTACATCGTCCTCGATCCGGGCGATACGCCGCTTACCAAGCAGCAGCTGATGACGGAAACGGAATATCGTCAGTATCTGGATATGTACGGCGATAAATTCCGCGTCGGCATGGGCGCTGCAGCTGTCAAGGAACTGCTGCAGGGACTGGACCTGGACCAGCTGGACAAACAGCTCCGCGATGAACTCCGCGATTCGTCGGGCCAGCGCCGCGTCCGTGCTATCCGCCGGCTGGAAGTCGTCGAAGCCTTCCGCCACTCCGGCAACAAACCGGAATGGATGATCATGGATGTCATCCCGGTCATCCCGCCGGAACTGCGCCCGATGGTACAGCTCGACGGCGGCCGCTTCGCCACGTCCGACCTGAACGATCTCTATCGCCGGGTCATCAACCGTAACAACCGCCTGAGCCGCCTCTTGGAACTGGGCGCACCGGACATCATCGTCCGCAACGAAAAACGTATGCTCCAGGAAGCCGTCGATGCCCTCATCGATAACGGCCGCCGCGGCCGTCCGGTCACGGGCCCGGGCAACCGTCCCCTGAAATCCCTGTCGGATATGCTGAAAGGGAAACAGGGCCGTTTCCGCCAGAACTTACTCGGTAAACGTGTCGACTACTCTGGCCGTTCGGTTATCGTCGTCGGTCCGGAAATGAAGATGCACCAGTGCGGCCTGCCGAAAGAAATGGCCCTGGAACTCTTCAAGCCTTTCGTCATGAAGAAACTCGTCGAAAAAGGCATTGCTACCAATATCAAGAACGCTAAGAAGAAAGTCGAACGCGTCAACAGTGAAGTCTGGGACGTCCTGGAAGACGTCATCAAGGAACATCCTGTCCTCTTGAACCGCGCCCCGACACTGCATCGTCTGGGTATCCAGGCTTTCGAACCGATCCTCTGGGAAGGCCGCGCCATCAAACTGCATCCGCTGGTCTGCACGGCATTCAACGCCGACTTCGACGGTGACCAGATGGCCTGCCATCTGCCTCTTTCCGTAGAAGCCCAGTCCGAAGCACGGACGCTCATGCTTTCGTCTCATAACATCCTGGCTCCGAAAGATGGCAAACCGGTCGCCGTCCCGACACAGGACATGGTCCTCGGTGCTTATTACCTGACCCTGGTCAAACCGGCTGCCAAGGGCGAAGGCAAGATTTTCTCCAACTACGATGAAGTCATGCTCGCTTACGATGCCAAAGTCATCGACATCGAAGCCCTGATCAAGGTCCGCATCCCTGGCCACGGCCTCATCGAAACGACGGCAGGCAAACTGCTCTACAACTATCAGATCTATGAACCACTGCGCCTCTTCCATACGGATAAAGTCATGGTCTTCACGGACCCGAAGGACACGGTCTTCGCCTATGAAAACGGCCTCATCGACTGGTCCCACTTCGTCAAGATCAAAGACGAAGAAGGCCATATCCGCGACTATGGTTTCTCGCAGCTGAAAGAAAAATTCGGTGTCGACCTCACGGCTACGCGCCCCTTGCCGAAGCGTAAGATCGACGAAGCCGCTGTGGTTGAATTCAAGAAAGATAAAGAATATGTCGACGTCAACTGCCTGGGCGTCCTCATGAGCAAGAAACAGATCGGCAAACTCGTCGATGCCTGCTTCCACCTCGTCGGCAACACCAAGACGGCAGAACTCCTGGACAAGATCAAGGCCATCGGCTACCATTACGCCCGCCAGGCCGGTATGTCCATCGCTATTTCTGATATTCAGATCCCGGCAGAAAAATGGGATATCCTCAATGAAGCCGACAAGAAGGTCCAGAACGCCTATGCCATGTATCAGCGTGGCTTGATTACCGAAAACGAACGCTATAACAAGAGCGTCGAAATCTGGACAAAGGCCACCAACGACGTTACGGATGTCATGATGGATAACATGGACCCGTTCAACTCGATCTTCATGATGGCTGACTCCGGCGCTCGAGGCAGCCGTGACCAGATTCGTCAGGTTGCCGGTATGCGTGGCTTGATGGCTGACCCGTCGGGCCGTATCATCGACTTGCCGATCAAAGCGAACTTCCGTGAAGGCCTGTCCGTACTGGACTACTTCACTTCGTCTCACGGCGCCCGTAAAGGCTTGGCCGATACGGCACTGCGTACAGCTGACTCGGGTTATCTGACCCGTCGTCTCGTCGACGTCTCTCAGGACGTCATCGTCCGTGAAGATGACTGCGACGTATTCGGCATCGACCTCGTCCGCGAACGGGCCCGTCTGGCCAGCTCGTGCCGCCAGGCTGTCAACCTCCTGCGCGACAAGCTCATCGGCCGCGTCCTGGCTCGTGATGTAGCGGATCCGGAAACGGGCGACATCGTCTTCCCGGCAGAACATCTCCTGACCAACGACGATATGGATACGGTCATCGAACACCAGATCCCGAAACTCTACCTCCGCGGCAGCCAGATGGATATCAACGATGACCTGAACCACACCAACGTCATCGAAACGGTTTCCCTCGGTGCTCCGGAAGAAGGTTTCCGCGCAGCTATCCGCAAATCCATGGCGGAAAATATGCTCGGCAAGACTGTCGAAAAAGCCGTCATCGATTCCAACGGCATTGAAATCTGCGCCAAAGGCACGCCGCTCACAGAAGATGCCATCGACCGCATCCTCAACAGCGACGTCGATGAAGTCAAGGTCCGCAACAACGACATCCGCGGCGTCGAAGTCACGGCTATCGTCGAAGACAGCGGCAACGGCGTCATCGAATCGCTGGAAGACCGCATCGAAGGCCGTACGGCTGCCGAAACCCTGGTCAACCCGGAAACGGGCGAAGTCATCGTTGCCCTCAACGAAGAAATCATGGCAGACCAGGCCAAAGAAATTGCAAAATACTATGATAAAGTCCGGATCCGCAGCGTCCTCACCTGCCGCAGCCGTTATGGCGTCTGCGCGAAGTGCTATGGCCGCGACCTCGGTACGGGCGGCAAGGTCAATGTCGGCGAATCGGTCGGCACCATCGCTGCTCAGTCCATCGGTGAACCGGGCACACAGCTGACCATGCGTACCTTCCATACGGGCGGTGTCGCAACGGCCGGCGATATCACCCAGGGTCTTCCTCGTGTCGAAGAATTGTTTGAAGCCCGTAAGCCGAAGGGCAATGCTATCGTCACGGAAATCAGCGGTACCGTATCGATTACCGAAAAAGAAGACCATCACGATATCAACATCGTCCATGTCACTTCCAAGGACGGTGAAGAACGGAGCTACACCATCCCGTTCGGTTCGCACCTCGTCGTACATGAAGGCGACTTCATCGAAAAGGGCAGCCGCATCACGGCCGGCTCCATCAACCCCCACGACATCCTGCACATCCTGGGTGTCGAAGCTACCCAGCGGTACCTCGTATACGAAGTACAGAAGGTATACAAATCCCAGGGTGTTGGTATCAACGATAAGCACATCGAAGTCATCGTACGCCAGATGCTGCGCAAGATGAAGATCGAAGACGCCGGCGATGCCGATGTATTGCCGGGCGATTATATCGACGTCAACATCTTTGAAGATATGAACAAGCGCATCGAAAGCAATGGCGGCAAGCCCGCTATCGGCAAACCGATGCTCCTCGGTATCACCAAGGCCGCACTGGCAACGGACTCCTTCCTGTCGGCTGCATCCTTCCAGGAAACGACCCGTGTCCTGACCGATGCCGCTATCAAAGGCAAGATCGACCCGCTCCTGGGCCTCAAAGAAAACGTCATCATCGGTAAACTCATCCCGGCTGGTACGGGCATGAGCCGCTACCGCAAGATCAAGGTCGTAAAGACCGTTCCATCTATCAGCTATGAAGACGAAGAAGGCAACCCCGTAGACGCACCGGAAGGTGCCGATACGACACCGGAAGCCGGACATTAAGAGAGTAAAAAAAGGCGCTGTCCCATGAAGACGGCGCCTTTTTTGTTGTTAGTGGTTCGTCGTTCGTAGGGGCTCGCACGTGGCGAGCCCGTTTTGTATATATGGGAAGGCTCGTGGCTCACGAATCACTAGGATACGTGTAATAAAAGATGTACTGATTACGCAGTTTTTACCAAAAAACTCATTGACATATAATAAGCGTGATGATAAAATATCTAAGTGTCGCAATGAAAGTATTGCGTCTAAATTGCAAGACGTAAGGAGTGAGGTTTCGTGAGCTTGGAACTAGCTACCAGTGTCCGCAAGACCGTGGGCGCGAAGCAAACCCTGAAAGCAATGAAACGAAACGAAGTCACACAACTGTACATCGCCAATGATTGCGATGAACAGGTCGTAGCGCCGCTTATTGCAGAAGCCGAAGGCGCTCACATCCCTGTCGACCGCGCGTATACCATGACGGAGCTGGGCATGGCCTGCCACATCAAGGTAAAAGCTGCAGCCGTCGGCTTGTTAAAATAATTTTCGGTAACATCATCTCATGAGCTCTGCTCGTTGATGATTACATTATAAATCTAATTGTTTGGAGAGGAGGTGCCCAAATGCCAACAATCAGCCAATTGGTTCGTAAAGGACGTCAGGTTGCCGTCACAAAATCGACAGCACCGGCTTTGAAAAACTGCCCGCAGAAACGCGGTGTTTGCACTCGTGTGTACACAGCTACCCCGAAAAAACCTAACTCTGCTCTGCGTAAAGTTGCCCGTGTTCGCTTGACGAACTCCATCGAAGTAACTGCTTATATTCCCGGCATTGGTCACAATTTACAGGAACACAGTGTTGTATTAATCAGAGGCGGTCGTGTCAAAGACCTTCCTGGTGTACGTTATCACATCGTCCGCGGTGCCTTGGATACAGCTGGCGTAGCAGATCGTCAGCAGTCCCGTTCTAAATACGGCGCTAAGAAAGGCAAATAAGATTTGCCATTTAAGATGAACAAGATGACTTACATAGCATAGAGGAGGAATTAGACATGCCAAGAAAAGGCCCCGTGCCGAAGCGTGATGTGCTGCCGGATCCGGTGTACCATTCCAAATTGGTAACGCGCTTCATCAACAAAGTTATGTTGGACGGCAAAAAAGGTGTCGCTGAAACCATCGTTTATGATGCTTTCGACATCATCCGTTCTAAAATGAATAAAGATCCTTTGGAAGTATTCGAACAGGCTCTCAACAACGTTATGCCTGTCCTGGAAGTCCGTGCCCGCCGCGTCGGTGGTGCTAACTACCAGGTTCCTGTCGAAGTACGTGCAGACCGTCGCCTGTCCCTCGGTATCCGCTGGACTGTCGGCTATGCCCGTAAACGCGGCGAACGCACGATGAAAGAAAAGCTCGCTGGCGAATTGATGGACGCCTTCAACAACACAGGCGCTGCTATCAAGAAAAAGGAAGATACTCATAAAATGGCTGAAGCTAACAAAGCTTTCGCACATTATCGTTGGTAATTTACGATATTTATTATTTTTTGAGGAGTGGAAAAAACCGTGCCAAGAGAATTTTCTTTGGAAAAAACGAGAAATATTGGCATCATGGCTCACATCGATGCTGGTAAAACCACGACAACAGAACGTATCCTGTTCTACACCGGCCGTGTCCACAAGATCGGCGAAGTTCATGACGGCGCTGCTACCATGGACTGGATGGCTCAGGAACAGGAACGTGGTATCACCATCACGTCGGCTGCTACGACAGCTCACTGGAAGGGATACCGCATCAACATCATCGATACTCCGGGGCACGTTGACTTCACGGTTGAAGTTGAACGCTCGCTGCGCGTACTCGACGGCTCTGTTGCTGTTTTCTCCGCAAAGGGCGGCGTAGAACCGCAGTCGGAAACGGTATGGCGTCAGGCTGAACATTACCATGTTCCCCGTATCGCATTCGTCAACAAGATGGATACGACCGGTGCTGACTTCCTGAACGTTGTCGACATGATGAAAGATCGTCTCCAGGCGAATGCCGTTGCTATTCAGCTCCCGATTGGCGCTGAAACAACCTTCCGCGGCATCATCGACCTCATTACCATGAAAGCAGAAGTCTATGACGATGCACTCGGTAAAGAAATCGAAGTTGTCGACATCCCGGAAGATGAATTAGAAGAAGCTAAGAAATATCATGACATCATGGTTGAAGCTGTTTGCGATACCGATGAAGACCTCATGATGAAATACCTCGAAGGTGAAGAAATCACCATCGACGAATTGAAAGCAGCTATCCGTAAAGGCGTCTGCACGAACAAATTGTTCCCGGTCCTCTGCGGTTCTGCTTACAAGAACAAAGGGATCCAGATGCTCCTCGACGCTGTCGTCGACTACATGCCGAGCCCGTTGGATATTCCTCCGGTCAAAGGCACCAACCCTGACACTGAAGAAGAAGAAACCCGTGAAGCTGATGACAATGCACCGCTTTCCGCATTGGCATTCAAGATCATGGCTGACCCCTTCGTCGGCAAACTGGCATTCTTCCGCGTTTACTCCGGTACGTTAAAGGCCGGTACCTATGTCTACAACTCGACAAAAGGTAAAAAAGAACGTGTTGGCCGTATCCTCCGGATGCACGCTAACCACCGTGAAGAAGTCCAGGAAGCCTACACGGGCGATATCGGCGGTATCGTTGGCCTGAAAGATACGACTACAGGCGATACACTGTGCGATGAAAAACACCCGATCATTCTTGAAAAGATGGAATTCCCGGATCCGGTTATTTCCGTAGCCGTTGAACCGAAGACGAAAGCTGACCAGGAAAAAATGGGCATTGCCTTGGCTCGTCTGGCTGAAGAAGACCCGACATTCAAAGTCAAGACCGATGCTGAAACCGGCCAGACCATCATCTCCGGTATGGGCGAACTCCATTTGGATATCATCGTCGACCGCATGTCCCGTGAATTCAAAGTAGACTGCAACGTCGGCAAACCGCAGGTTGCTTACCGCGAAACCATCCGCAAAGATGTCAAGTCTCGTGGTTTCTTCAAGCGTCAGTCCGGCGGCCGTGGTCAGTATGGTGACTGCTGGCTCGAACTCATTCCGCAGGAACAGGGCAAAGGCTACGAATTTGAAAACAAAGTCGTTGGCGGCGCTATTCCTAAGGAATACATCGGCTCCGTTGAAGCCGGTGTCAAAGAAGCAATGGAAACAGGCGTTTTGGCTGGTTTCCCGATGGTCGATATCAAAGTCGTCGTATACGACGGTTCTTACCATGAAGTCGACTCCTCGGAAATGGCCTTCAAGATCGCTGGCTCTATGGGCTTCAAAGAAGGTGCCCGCAAGGCAGACCCGGTTCTCCTCGAACCGTACACGAAAGTCGAAGTTGTCGTTCCTGAAGAATACATGGGCGACGTCATCGGCGACCTCAACTCCCGCCGTGGTCGTGTCGAAGGTATGGAAATGCGCTCCGGTGCAGAACATATCAACGCATTCGTACCGCTGGCAGAAATGTTTGGCTATGCAACGGATTTGCGTTCCCGTACGCAGGGCCGTGGCGTTTATACGATGACATTCGACCACTACGAAGAAGTTCCGAAGAACGTAGCCGAAAAAGTCATCAGCGAAAAAGGCTAATATAATTTAACTCACACTGGAGGAACAGCAAATGGCTAAAGAACATTACGAAAGAACCAAACCGCATGTTAACATTGGCACAATCGGTCACGTCGACCACGGCAAAACTACTTTGACAGCTGCCATCACCAAAGTTTTGGCTGAAAAAGGCTACGCTAAATTCGAAGACTATGCTGATATCGACAAGGCTCCGGAAGAACGTGAACGTGGTATTACAATCAACACGGCACACGTTGAATATGAAACAGACAAACGTCACTATGCACACGTTGACTGCCCGGGCCATGCTGACTATGTCAAGAACATGATCACCGGTGCTGCTCAGATGGACGGCGCTATCCTCGTCGTTTCCGCTGCTGACGGCCCGATGCCCCAGACTCGTGAACACATCCTCTTGGCCCGCCAGGTTGGTGTACCGGCTATCGTTGTATACCTCAACAAAGCTGACCAGGTTGACGATCCGGAACTCATCGAACTCGTTGAAATGGAAGTTCGTGATCTCCTCAGCTCCTACGATTTCCCCGGCGACGAAGTTCCTATCGTAGTTGGCTCTGCTCTCAAAGCCCTCGAAGGCGACGAAAGCGAAATCGGCAAACCGTCCATCCTCAAATTGATGGATGCTGTTGACGAATACATCCCGACTCCGCAGCGTCCGACGGACCAGCCGTTCCTCATGCCTGTCGAAGACGTCTTCACCATCACAGGCCGCGGCACTGTTGCTACAGGCCGTGTTGAACGTGGCGAACTCAAAGTTGGCGACGCAGTTGAAATCGTCGGCCTCGCTGACGAACCGAAAGATACGGTTGTTACGGGCGTTGAAATGTTCCGTAAGATCCTCGACCGTGCTGAAGCAGGCGACAACATCGGCGCTCTTCTCCGCGGCGTCGACCGTAAAGAAATCGAACGCGGCCAGGTCCTCGCTAAACCGGGTACCATTCATCCGCACACGAAATTCAAAGCTCAGGTTTACGTCTTGACGAAAGACGAAGGCGGCCGTCACACTCCGTTCTTCAACGGCTATCGTCCGCAGTTCTACTTCCGTACAACTGACGTAACTGGCGTCATCCAGCTCCCGGAAGGCACTGAAATGTGCATGCCTGGCGATAACGTCAAAATGGATGTTGAACTCATCACTCCGATCGCTATCGAAGCCGGCCTCCGCTTCGCTATCCGCGAAGGCGGCCGTACAGTAGGCGCTGGCGTCGTTTCCGAAATTGAAGGCTAAGAATTACATAAGGTCATTGGCAGTTGGCTGTTCGCAGTCCGCTGTTCGCAAAGAGGCTGTCGCATATGCGACAGCCTCTTTTTTGCATACAAAGCCTCCCCTGCGAAGGGGAGGGGAACCGCTTGCGGTGGAAGGGTTCTTTGCTTCATTCCATTGGTACGTCAGAGGGGAAGCGATTGTAGGGGCTCGCACGTGGCGAGCCCGCTTCTGGCATAATGAGGGAATCGCGGTTACGGTAACGTGGGGCACTAAAGCCTCGCCTCATAGGAGAGGTGGCCCGAAGGGCCGGAGAGGTTGATTGACAGTTCGCAGACCGCTGTTCGCAAAACCATGCCACATGGACCCGTTAGGTGTATGGACATTTTTCACAACGGGCCGCCAGCCACTGCTGTCCGTTTTGGCAACCGCCTTGCGCCTTCCGTTGGTCGGCACCTGACGGGCCAAAAAGGCTTTCGGGACGGCCCCTACGCACAAGGCCGCAGGCCGTGAAAGATTTATCGCCTGGCTGCGATTGTAAGGGCTCGCACGTGGCGAGCCCGCTTCTGGCATAATGAGAGAATTGCGGTTATGGTAGCGTGGGGCACCAAAGCCTCGCCTCATAGGAGAGGTGGCCCGAAGGGCCGGAGAGGTTAACCTCTCAGTCAGCTGCGCTGACAGCTCTCCTAGCAGGAGAGCCGGGCCGCTAACCACTAGCCACTAACTGCTAACAACTTAAAGGACTTGTCGTCATGCGACAAGTCCTTTAGCATGATGCAACGATATGGGACCCATGTTAAATTGGTTCGATTATTTCTCAAAAACATAGAAAACTCCTTGCATGATGCGCCTTTTTGTAGTAAACTAAGTAAGTACGCGACAACAGGGTAATACCCTCTGCGGCGCGCTAAACTATGATATAAGATGTTGCCCGCCTTGCGGGGAAACTCTTATGGAGCAGTCTATTCAAGGAAATAGACGTTAGGAGGAATTAAGTAATGGCAAAACAGGAAAGAATTCGTATTCGCCTCAAAGCTTACGATCACAAAACGCTTGATCAGAGCGCGGCGAAAATCGTCGACACGGCGAAACGTACCGGTGCTATGGTATCCGGACCGATTCCGCTTCCGACAGAAAAGAACATCTTCACGATTCTTCGTTCTCCCCATGTCAACAAAGACTCTCGTGAACAGTTCGAACTCCGTACGCATAAACGCTTGATCGACATTCTCGAAGCATCCAACAAGACCGTTGATGCCTTGACAAGACTCGATCTGCCGGCAGGCGTAGACATCGAAATCAAATTATAGGAGGAGGTGCGATTATGTCTAAAGCTATTTTGGGTAAAAAATTAGGTATGACTCAGGTCTTTACTGAAGAAGGCGCAGTCGTCCCTGTAACCGTCGTCGAAGCTTCCCCGAACGTAGTTGTACGTGTCAAGACCGTTGATACGGACGGATACAACTCCATTCAGCTCGGCTATGGTGAAATCAAAGAAAAACATCTGACAAAACCCGTTAAGGGTCAATTCGACAAAGCAGGCGTTGCTCCTGTTAAGTATCTTCGCGAATTCCGTTTGACAGATACGCCGGAATATACGGTAGGCCAAACTCTGGCAGCTGATATTTTCGCAAGCGGCGATCTCGTCGACGTAATTGGCACCAGCAAGGGCAAAGGTTTTGCAGGTACCATCAAACGTCACGGTTTCCACCGCGGACCGATGGGTCACGGCTCCAAATCTCATCGTGAACCCGGTTCTCTCGGACCTATGACCAGTGGTGGCGGCGGTAAAGTCGTCAAAGGTAAAAAACTTCCTGGACAAATGGGTGGCAATCAGGCAACTGTTCTTCATCTCTCCATCGTCAAAGTCGACATGGACAAGAACCTGATCCTGGTTAAAGGTGGTATCCCGGGCGCCAAAGGCAGCCTCGTCATGATTCGCGATACTGTAAAACCCCGCTAATAGTTGTCTACAGGAAGGAGGATAAAATATAATGCCAAAAGTAAGCACGTATAATATTACCGGCGCACAGACCGGTGAAATCGAATTGAACGATAGCGTATTTGGCGTTGAAGTGAACGAAGCCGTTATGCGTCAGGCCGTTCTCCGTCAGCTCGCCAACCAGCGCTTGGGCACACATTCCACCAAAACTCGCGGCGTCGTTCGCGGTGGTGGCAGAAAGCCTTGGAAACAAAAAGGAACCGGCCGGGCCCGTGTAGGCAGCAGCCGCAGCCCGTTGTGGGTTGGTGGCGGCACCATCTGGGGTCCCCATCCGCGCTCTTACGCACAGAAAATGCCGCGTAAAGCTCGTCGCCTCGCCGTTAAATCCGCTTTGAGCGATAAAGTCAATACTAACGAATTGTTCGTCCTCGACGAAATCAATCTCGCAGCTCCGAAGACGAAAGAAGTCGTCGCACTCATCAACAACTTCAAATTCGCTGGTGAAAAAGTCCTTTTCATCACCGACAACGATGAAGTCGTAGAACGTTGCGCACGCAACATCAAAGGCGTTAAAGCCATTTCCACTACGGGCGTCAACATCTTTGACCTGCTCCACTACACGAAATTGTTCGTTACGAAGAGCGCTGTAGCTAAGATTGAGGAGGTGCTCGCATAATGAACATGCATGATCTCTTGCTGAAACCGGTCATCACTGAAAAAACGACCATGATGATGTCTGATGGCAAATACACATTCAAAGTACCGCTCCGTGCTAATAAAGTTGAAATCCGTAAAGCTGTTGAAGCCGTCTTCGGCGTCAAAGTTAAAAGCGTAGCAACACTTCGCACGATGGGCAAATTCAAGCGCATGGGTAAATACATCGGCAAGCGCCCGGATTACAAGAAAGCCATCGTAACCCTTCAGGAAGGCGAAACCATCGAATTCTTCGAAGGAGCTTAAGGAATTAACGAATAAGGAGGAGGCACTACAATGGCCATTAAATCATTTAAACCGTACTCCGCTAGCCGCCGTTTCATGACTGTTTCGACATTCGAAGAAATCACGGCGTCTAAACCGGAAAAATCCTTATTGGCTAAAGTAACCAATAAGGGCGGTCGTAATAACAGCGGCCGTATGACTGTCCGCCATCAGGGCGGTGGTCACAAACGCCGTTATCGTTTGATCGACTTCAAACGTATTAAAGATAACATCCCGGCAAAAGTTGCGACGATCGAATACGATCCGAACCGCTCTGCCAACATCGCTCTTCTGTTCTACGCAGATGGCGAAAAGAAATATATCATCGCTCCGAACGGCCTTAAAGTTGGCGACGTCGTCTACAGCGGCCCGGAATCGGATATCAAAGTCGGCAACGCATTGCCGCTCCAGAATATCCCCCTCGGTACACTCGTACACAACGTTGAACTGAAAATCGGCAAAGGCGGCCAGATGGTCCGTTCTGCTGGTGAATCGGCTCAGCTCATGGCTAAAGAAGGCAACTATGCACTGCTCCGCCTTCCGTCCGGCGAACTTCGTCAGGTACACGTACGCTGCCGCGCTACGATCGGCGTAGTCAGCAATACGGATTATGAAAACATTACCATCGGTAAAGCCGGCCGTTCCCGTTGGAAGGGCATCCGTCCGGGCAACCGCGGTGTTGTCATGAACCCGTGCGATCATCCGCATGGCGGCGGCGAAGGTAAAGCTCCTGTTGGTCGTAAACGTCCGGTTACTCCTTGGGGTAAACCTGCTTATGGCGTTAAGACTCGCGACGCTAAGAAAGCTTCCAATAAATTCATTGTGAAGAGACGTAAATAAGTGTTGAGGAAAGGAGATAACTAAGTGTCCAGATCCATTAAAAAGGGCCCATTCGTAGCACACCATCTCTTGAAGAAAATCGACGCTATGAACGAAGCCAACGAAAAGAAAGTAATCAAAACCTGGTCCCGTGCCTCGATGATCCTGCCGAGCTTCGTCGGCCACACCATCGCTGTTCACGACGGCCGTAAACATGTACCTGTCTATATCACGGAAGATATGGTAGGTCATAAATTAGGCGAATTCGCACCGACTCGTACGTTCAAGGGTCATGCTAAAGCCGAAAAAGTAACTAAATAAGGGGGTAACATAAATGGCAGTAAAAGCTGTTACGAAACACATTCGCATTGCTCCCCGTAAAATTCGGATTGTTGCTGACTTGGTTCGGGGCAAAAACGTCGGCGAAGCTTTCGCTATCTTGAAATTCACTCCGAAAGTGGGTTCCCGTGTAGTTGAAAAAACTTTGCGCAGTGCCGTTGCTAATGCGGAACATAACAATGATATGGACGTTGCAAAATTGTTCATTTCTGAAATCTTTGTTGACCAGGATTCCACGATGAAACGTATTCATCCGCGCAGCCGTGGACAGGCCTTCAAAATTCTCAAACATTCCAGTCATTTGACGGTTGTTGTTGACGAAAAAGCATAAGGAGGGAAATGGAGTGGGTCAGAAAGTTAATGCCCATGGATTCCGCGTCGGCGTTTCCAAACCTTGGGACGCAAAATGGTATGCAGAAAAAGATTACGCTGCACTTTTGAATGAAGACGTCAAGATCCGTGAATTCTTAAAGAAACAGTTATACATCGCAGGTGTTTCTCGTATTGAAATCGAACGCTCTGCAAAACGTATCAAATTGATTATCCATACCGCAAAACCGGGCATGGTCATCGGCCGTGGCGGCGCAGGTATCGAAGATATTAAAAAAGCGTTGAAAGCCTTCACCACTAAGACTGTCGACGTAAACATCGCAGAAATCAAACAGGCCGAAATGGATGCAACCCTGGTTGCTGAAAACGTTGCCGGCCAGCTCGAACGCCGTATCGGCTTCCGCCGCGCTATGAAACAGTGCGTTGGCCGTACCATGCGTATGGGCGCTAAAGGTATCAAAATCATGTGCTCCGGCCGTCTTGGCGGTGCTGAAATCGCTCGCAGCGAAAGCCTTCGCGACGGTTCCATCCCCTTGCACACGCTCCGCGCTAACATCGACTATGGCTTCGCTGAAGCTCATACGACATATGGCTGCATCGGTGTAAAATGCTGGATTTACAAAGGTGAAATCCTCCCGGAAGCTAAGAAAGCTCCGAAGAAACGCGAAGGGAGTGAAGCATAATGTTAATTCCAAAACGTGTTAAATATCGTAAACAGTTCCGTGGCCGCATGAAAGGCCAGGCACATCGTGGTAATAAAGTTGCTCATGGCGATTTCGGTCTCGTCGCTCTCGAACCGTCGTGGATTACGAACCGCCAGATCGAAGCAGCCCGTATCGCTATGACCCGTTATATCAAACGTGGTGGTAAAGTCTGGATCAAAATCTTCCCGGACAAACCGATCACGGCAAAACCGGCTGGTACTCGTATGGGTTCCGGTAAAGGCGCTCCTGAATACTGGGTTGCCGTTGCAAAACCGGGCCGCGTACTCTTTGAAATGGGCGGTGTAAGCGAAGAAATTGCTCGTGAAGCAATGCGTCTTGCCGGCCATAAGCTGCCGATTAAAACGAAGTTTGTTGTTAAAGGTCAGGAATTAGGTGGTGAATAAAATGAAGGTTAAAGAAATCCGTGCGCTGAGCGCTGCCGAAATGGATGAAAAAGTGGTTAGCCTGAAAGAAGAATTGTTTAACCTCCGTTTTCAACATGCGACCGGCCAATTAGAAAATCCAATGCGTATCCGCGAAGTCAAAAAGACGATCGCTCGCATCAAAACGGTACAGCGTGAAGCAGAACTGAAAGCGCAGGCGTAAGAAACGTCCATAATTGGAATCTAAAAGGAGGTCACAAGCACAGATGGAAAGAAATGAACGGAAAATCCGCGTAGGTAAAGTTGTCAGCGATAAAATGGACAAAACCGTTGTCGTTGCTGTAGAATATAAAACACAGCACAAGCTGTACAAAAAGCCGATTATCTCGACTGTAAAATTCAAAGCCCACGATGAAAACAACGAATGCCATGTTGGCGACGTAGTCCGCATCGAAGAAACTCGTCCGCTGTCCAAACAGAAACACTGGAGAGTAGTGACAATCGTAGAAAAAGCTAAATAAGCTTCATTAATTAGGAGGTTAAGCCATGATTCAGCAAGAAACTGTGTTGAATGTTGCCGATAACACTGGCGCCAAGAAAATCTTGTGCATCCAGGTCATGGGTGGCTCGTATCGTAAATATGGCAACATTGGTGATATCATTACCGCATCTGTTAAAGATGCATCACCCGGTGGCGTTGTCAAGAAAGGCGACGTAGTCAAAGCTGTTATCGTTCGTTCTAAAAAAGGTTTACGCCGTGCAGACGGTTCCTATATCCGTTTCGACGAAAACGCAGCTGTCGTAATCAATAATGATAAAAGCCCGAAAGGTACTCGTATTTTTGGGCCCGTTGCCAGAGAATTGCGTGAAAAAGATTTCATGAAGATCATCTCCCTGGCTCCGGAAGTATTATAAGGAGGAGGTGTTCTCAATGGGTAAAATGCACGTTAAAACAGGCGATACGGTCATCGTCATCGCTGGTAAAGAAAAAGGCAAAAAAGGCAAGGTCATCGCAACGTATCCGAAAAAAGACCGTGTCGTAGTTGAAGGCCTTAACCTGGTTAAGCGCCACACGAAACCGAGTCAGAACAATCCTCAAGGCGGCATTATCACCAAGGAAGCAGCAATCCATGTTTCCAACGTAATGCTCGTAGATCCTGAAAGCGGCAAACCGACTCGTGTCAAAATGGTCCAGCAGGCCGATGGCACCAAAGTCCGTACAGCCGTAAAGAGCGGTAAAGCTATCTAATAAGAAGGGAGGCCCTTGAGAGTGTCCAGATTAAAAGACAAATACCTTTCCGAAGTCGTAAAAGGCTTGCAGGAAAAATACAATTATAAAAACGTAATGCAGATTCCGAAGGTTACCAAAGTTGTTATCAACATGGCCGTTGGCGAAGCTGTTACCAACTCCAAAGCCTTGGACGCTGCTGTCAATGATATGACCATCATTTCCGGTCAGAAACCGATCATCACGAAAGCCAAGAAATCCATCGCAGCTTTCAAAATCCGTGAAGGCATGAACCTCGGCTGCAAAGTTACCCTGCGCGGCGAACGGATGTATGAATTCCTCGATAAACTGATGAACTTGACACTGCCTCGCGTCCGTGACTTCCACGGCGTCAGTGCCACCGGTTTCGACGGCCGCGGCAACTATACCCTCGGCCTGAAAGAACAGCTTATCTTCCCGGAAATCGAATACGATAAGGTTGATAAAGCTCGCGGCATGGACATCACCATCGTTACCACAGCTACGACCGACGAAGAAGGCCGTGACATGCTGAAAATGATGGGCATGCCTTTTGAAAAGTAATAGAGGAGGATAACATACATGGCAAAGAAATCGATGCTCGAACGTGAAAAGAAACGTGAAAAAATGGTTGCCAAATACGCTAAGCTCCGCGCTGAACTCAAAGCAAAAGGCGACTATGAAGCACTTTCTCAGCTGCCGGCCAACGCATCTCCGGTTCGTCTGCACAACCGTTGCAAAGTAACCGGCCGTCCTCACGGTTATATGCGTAAATTCGGCATCTGCCGCATCACATTCCGTGAACTGGCTTACAAAGGTCAGATCCCTGGCGTTAAAAAAGCCAGCTGGTAACACGTATTCCATGGAGGGAGGTTTTTAGATTATGGCAATGACCGATCCGATTGCGGATATGCTCACAAGAATCCGTAATGCTAACTCGGCATATCACGAAAAAGTAGAAATCCCTGCTTCGAAGATGAAAGCTGCAGTGCTCGACATCCTCAAAGAAGAAGGTTTCGTCAAAAACTACGAATCCGTAAACGAAGGCAAAACGCTGAAGGTTACGTTGAAATATGGTTCTAATAAAGAAAAAGTAATTACCGGCATCAAGAGAATTTCCAAACCGGGCCTGCGCGTATACGCTGGCAAGGAAGAACTCCCGCGCGTTCTCGGTGGTTTGGGGATCGCTGTAATTTCTACGTCCCAGGGCGTTATGAGCGACAAAAAAGCTCGTAAACTCGGCTTGGGTGGCGAAGTTATCGCTTACGTCTGGTAAATCGTTTTGGAGGTGTCAATATGTCCCGAGTAGGTAGAATGCCTATTGATATCCCGGCAGGCGTAAATGTAAACCTCGATGGCCACGTAATTACCGTTAAAGGCCCGAAAGGCGAACTCACACGTACGCTCCACCAGGATATGAAAATCACAGTGGCTGATAACGTCATCACTGTAGAACGTCCGTCTGACGATAAAAATCATCGTGCATTACACGGCCTCACCCGTGCCCTTATTGCCAACATGGTAAAAGGCGTTTCGGAAGGCTTCAAGAAAGAATTGGAAATCGTCGGTGTTGGTTACAGAGCACAGATGAAAGGTAAAAAACTTGCCTTGACTCTTGGCTTCTCCCATCCCCTCGAACTCGACGCTCCGGCCGGCATCACCATCGAATGCCCGAGCGCTACGCAGATCACCATTTCCGGTGCTGATAACGAAGTCGTCGGCGAATTCGCTGCTAAAGTCCGCGGCTACCGCCTGCCTGAACCGTACAAGGGCAAAGGTATCCGCTATGTAGGCGAACATGTCCGTCGTAAAGCTGGTAAAGCTGGCACGAAGAAATAAGTAACATTTAATTAGAAAGGAGTGAATTCCTTGAAGAAGAGTAAAAACACAATCCGTTTGAAACGGCATTGGCGTTTACGCAAGAACATCAACGGCACGGCAGAACGTCCGCGTCTCAACGTTTTCCGCAGCCTTAACAATATCTACGCTCAGGTCATCGACGACCAGAACGGCGTAACTTTGGTTTCCGCAAGCTCTTTGGACAAAGAAATCAAAGGTCAGAACGTCAGCGGCGGCAACGCCGAAGGCGCAAAATTAGTCGGTGCTTTAGTTGCAAAACGGGCTATCGAAAAAGGTATCACGACGGTTGTCTTCGACCGTGGCGGTTACATTTATCACGGCCGTGTTGCAGCTCTCGCAGAAGCAGCTCGTGAAGCTGGCTTGAAATTCTAATCAAGGAGGAAATGACACATGGCAAAAGTTGACCATGCAGGTCTCGAATTACAGGAAAATGTAGTATTCATCAACCGCGTTGCTAAGGTAGTTAAAGGCGGCCGCCGTTTTTCCTTCAGTGCCCTCGTTGTTGTCGGTGACGGCAACGGCAATGTCGGCGCAGGTTTAGGTAAAGCTGGCGAAGTTCCTGAAGCAATCCGCAAAGGCGTTGAAGACGCTAAGAAACATATGATTTCCGTTCCTCTCAAGAACGGTTCCATTCCCCACACGATCACGGGTATCTTCGGTGCAGGCAAAGTATTCCTGAAACCGGCTGCTGAAGGTACTGGCGTCATCGCTGGCGGCCCGGTCCGTGCCGTATTGGAACTGGCAGGCGTCCGCAACATCCTCACCAAATCGATCGGTTCTTCCAACCCGAACAACATGGTTCAGGCAACCCTCGAAGGCTTGGGCCGCTTGAAGGATGTCAACAAAGTTGCTGAACTCCGTGGCAAAACTGTAGAAGAAATTTACGGTTAATAAGGAGGATATAACAAGATGGCTCAGGTTAAAGTTACACTCGTAAAGAGTTTGGCAGGCCGTCCTGGCGACCAGCGCGCAACCATCGTTGCCCTCGGTCTCCACAAGACGAACTCCAGCGTAGTAAAAGAAGTCACCCCGCAGATCAAAGGGATGCTTCACAAAGTAGAACACTTAGTAAAAGTAGAAGAAATTTAATATAGAAGGAGGTGCGCTGAATTGAAACTTCATGAAATGAGTATTGTTCCTGGTTCCAAGAAAAAACGCAACCGCGTCGGCCGCGGCATCGGCTCCGGCAATGGCAAAACGGCTGGCAAAGGTATGAAAGGTCAGCTCTCCCGTAGCGGTGGCGGCAAGCGCCCGGGCTTCGAAGGCGGCCAGATGCCGTTGTATCGTTTGCTCCCGAAACGCGGCTTTAAAAACATTTGGGCTAAAGAATATGCAGAAGTTAACGTTTCTGTACTCAACCGCTTTGAAGACGGCACGACTGTCGATCCCGTCGCTCTCGTAGAAGCTGGCATCCTCAAGAATGTCCGCGACGGCGTCCGTATCCTCGGCAACGGTGAACTCGAAAAGAAACTCACTGTCGTAGCCAACGGCTTCACGAAATCCGCTAAAGCTAAAATCGAAGCTGCAGGCGGTAAGGTTGTAGTACCGGGAGAAGAACCGGTAGCAGAACAGTAGGGGTGAGTTGCGGTGTTAGAAAACATCCAAAACGTACTGAACGTCCCGGAATTCCGGAAACGGGCAGTCTTCACTCTCATCATGTTCATCGTTTTCAGACTCGGCGTCCATATCCCCGTACCGGGTGTGGATTCGTCGGTCATTGAAAATCTCTTCAGCAGCGGCAACTTGTTCGGACTCCTGGACTTGTTCGCCGGTGGGGCACTGAGCAAGTTCTCCGTTCTGGCCATGAGCATCACGCCGTACATCAACGCGTCGATCATCATGCAGCTGCTGACAGCCGTCGTTCCGACTTTTGAACAATGGGCAAAGGACAATCAGGAAGGCCGCGATAAGATCCAGAAGGTCACGCGGTACGGCACGGTTGTCCTGGCACTGATCCAGGCTTTCGCCATGAGCTATGCGCTGAAAGTCAACAATGCCCTCATCGTCGACAGCTGGGCCATGGTCGTCATGGTCTCCCTGGTCCTCACGGCAGGCACATGTTTCCTCATGTGGCTCGGTGACCAGATTACAGCTGGCGGCATCGGCAACGGCATTTCTCTCATCATCTTCGCCGGTATCGTAGCGCGCTTCCCGCAAGGCTGCATGACGATTTACAAGTACATCCAGGCTGGTTCAATCAACATCTTCCAGGCCTTGCTTTTTGCTGTCATCGCCTTGTTCATGATCGTCGTGGTCATCGAAGTCACACAGGGTCAGCGCCGCGTCACGGTACAATATGCGAAACGTATCGTCGGCCGTAAGATGTATGGCGGTCATTCGACACACATTCCGCTGAAAGTCAACCAGGCTGGCGTCATCCCCATCATCTTTGCTTCGTCTGTACTGATGTTCCCGATTACTATCGCCCAGTTCGTACAGAATGACACGATCCAGTGGATCGCAAGCTTCTTTGCATGGGGTACGGTGACCAACACCGTCATGTACGCAATCCTGATTATGTTCTTCACATATTTCTACACGGCTATTTCGCTGAACATCCCGCAGCTTACGGAAAACATGCAGAAGTACGGCGGCTTCATCCCCGGTATCCGTCCGGGTCAGCCGACGGCTATGTATATCGATCGCATCATGACGAGAATCACTCTCGCCGGTGCTTTCTTCCTGGCTTTCGTTGCCATCCTGCCGAACTTCATCGGTTGGATTACGGGCATCGAAGGGGTTTACTTCGGCGGTACAGCCATCCTCATCGTCGTCGGTGTTGCCATCGACACGATGAAACAGGCAGAATCCTTAGTTTTGAATAGACAATATCAAGGATTTATGAAATAATAAGGGGGTAGTTTGAGTGTATATTCTTTTAATGGGCCCTCCGGGTGCTGGTAAAGGTACCCAGGCTGAACGATTGATTGAAAAATATGGTATTCCCCAGATTTCGACAGGCGACATGTTCCGGGCAGCTGTAAAAGAACAGACCCCGCTCGGCCTCGAAGCCAAGAAGTACATGGACAACGGCCAGCTCGTACCGGACGCTGTTACCGTAGGCATCGTCAAAGAACGCCTCGCCAAAGATGACTGCAAAAAAGGCTTCATCCTCGACGGCTTCCCGCGCACGACCAGCCAGGCTGTATCCCTTGATGCCATCCTCCGCGATTTGGGCATCAAACTCGATGGCGTCATCAACATCGCCGTCCCCGATGAAGAACTCATCAAACGGACGACGGGCCGTCAGATCTGCCGCTCCTGCGGTGCGACATACCATGTCACATTCAAACCGTCCAAGGTGAAGAACGTCTGCGATAAATGCGGCGGCGAATTGTATCAGCGCGATGACGACAAAGTAGAAACCGTCAAGAAACGCTTGAGCGTCTACGCTGCACAGACGAAACCGCTCATCGACTACTATAAGAATTCCAATCTCTACATCGAAATCGATGGCAAACAGAGCATGGAAGATGTCTACAAAGACATCGTTGCTAGTCTTGAAAAGAGTAAATAAGCATGATTATTTTAAAATCCAAACGGGAAATTGAGTATATTCGCGAAGCTGGCCGCATTACGGCCAACGCCCTTCAGCTCATGAAGAAACTGGCAAAACCTGGCATCACGACAGGCGAACTCGACCAGCGCTGTGAAGAATACATCCGCAGCTGCGGCGCTTTTCCGAGCTGCAAAGGCTATTACGGGTTCCCGGCAACCATTTGCGCCAGCGTAAATGAAGAAGTTGTCCACGGCATCCCGGGCCACCGCAAGCTCAAAGATGGCGATATAATCAGCATTGATTTAGTAGTGAACAAGAATGGCTACCATGGCGATTCGACGGTAACGATTCCCGTCGGCCACGTTCATCCGGCGACCCTCAAGCTCTTGAAGGTCACCGAAGAAAGCCTCTATAAAGGCATCGAACAGGCCGTTGCCGGGAATCACCTCGGCGACATCGGCCACGCAGTCCAGTCGCATGCCGAATCCTTTGGATACGGCGTCGTCCGCGACTACGTCGGCCACGGCATCGGTACGGACATGCACGAAGATCCGGAAGTGCCGAACTACGGCATGGCCGGTCACGGCGAACTGCTGGAACCGGGCATGGTCCTGGCCATTGAACCGATGATCAATATGGGCACGGAAAAAGTCCGCCAGTTGAAGAACGGCTGGACCGTCGTCACGCGTGACGGCAAACCGGCAGCCCACTTCGAACATACAGTAGCCATCACGGAAAACGGTCCTGAAATCCTTACCCTTCCGGAAGAATAAGATGGAACGGACACAGATGATACCTGTCTGCACGGTCGTAGAAAGCCTGGCAGGCAGGGATAAAGGCCACTTGTATGTTGTTGTCGGCAGTCTGGCTTATCCCTACGTATGGATTGCTGACGGTAGAAAGTACAACCTGGATAAGCCGAAAAAAAAGAATTGCCGGCATCTCCGGATATTGGGAACGAGCGTATCCACTGGAAGCGCTGGTCCCGCGAGAATCAGCAATGAATGGATACGGTCCGTCTTGAACCGGGCTGTGAAGAATTGACCAGGGAGGTTACTATGTCGAAGGTAGATGTCATTGAAGTAGAAGGCGTCGTCGTTGAAGCTTTGCCAAACGCCATGTTTAAAGTCAAGCTTGAAAACGATCACATCGTACTGGCTCATGTCTCCGGTAAAATGCGGATGAACTTCATTCGTATCCTTCCGGGCGACCGGGTCACACTCGAATTGACACCGTATGATCTGAATCGCGGTCGTATCACGTACCGCTTTAAGTAAGAGTATTACGCAGGAGGTTAATGATGAAAGTAAAACCGTCAGTAAAAAGAATTTGCGAAAAATGCAAAATTATCAAACGTAAAGGCCGCGTCATGGTCATTTGCGAAAATCCGAAACATAAACAGAAACAGGGTTAATAAGCAGGAGGTGAATGAATAGATGGCACGTATAGCCGGTGTGGATTTACCACGTGATAAACGAGTTGAAATTGGTTTGACTTACATTTTAGGTATCGGTCTTTCTTCTTCCCAGAAAATTTTGGCTAAGACTGGCGTAAACCCGGATACCCGCGTTCGCGACCTGACAGAAGACGAAGTACAGAAAATTCGTGAAGTCATCGGTTCTGAATATAAAGTTGAAGGCGACCTTCGCCGTGAAACAGCACTCAACATCAAACGCCTGATCGAAGTTAATTCGTATCGCGGCAAACGTCATCGTGCAGGTCTTCCGGTCCGCGGTCAGCGCACCAAGACGAACGCACGTACCCGTAAAGGTCCGAGAAAAGCTGTAGCAGGTAAGAAGAAATAAGATTCTTTAAGTAAGGAGGGAAACGATTTTGGCTAAGAACGTAAGAAGCAACAAAAGAAAAGAAAAGAAACACGTAGAATCGGGCGCAGCACATATCCGTTCTACTTTCAATAACACGATCGTTACGATCACTGATGCAAAAGGCAATGCACTGTCCTGGGCAAGTGCCGGCGGCCTCGGTTTCCGCGGTTCCCGTAAGAGCACTCCGTTCGCTGCACAGATGGCTGCTGAACAGGCTGCCAAAGCTGCTATGGAACATGGCCTCCGTCAGGTAGAAGTTTTCGTAAAAGGTCCGGGATCCGGCCGTGAAGCTGCTATCCGCGCATTGCAGGCTGCAGGTCTTGAAGTCAACTCCATCAAAGACGTAACTCCTATTCCGCATAACGGCTGCCGTCCGCCGAAACGGAGACGCGTATAATCGTAGATAATTAACCAAGGTGTTTTGATTCTGAAATAGGAGGATTTTCCTAATGATCGATGATAACAAGTTTAAAGTTAAAACCGTCGAAATCAATGACGGCGGTACCTATGGAAAATTCGTATGTGAACCTCTCGATCGGGGTTACGGAATCACATTGGGTAATAGTTTGCGGCGTGTCCTCCTGGCATCCCTGGATGGCGTAGCAATCACTTCGATTAAAATCGATGGTGTTCTCCATGAATTTTCGACCATCCCCGGCGTTCGGGAAGATGTTTCGGAAATCATCCTCAACCTCAAACAGGTTCGGATGAAATTCCTGGACGATGATATCAACGAACTCGATATCACTGTCGATATCTCTGGTGAATGTGAATTCACTGCAAACGATCTTAACGTAAACTCAGACATTGAAATTTTGAACCCGGATCTTCATATTGCCACGCTGGATACGGACGCTGAAATCCGTATGCAGTGCCACATTGAACGCGGCAAAGGGTATGTTCCTTCTACGAAGAACAAGAAAGAAACGGATATGATCGGGGTCATCCCCATCGATTCGATTTTTTCGCCTATTGTGCGCACCAACTACGAAGTAGGCAATATCCGGGTCGGCAACGAAATGGATTACGATTCGTTGACGCTTGAAGTGACGACGGACGGCAGCATCAGTGCTGAAAACGCCGTCGCCAAGGCTGCATCCATTATGATCAGCTATTTGAACTACTTCCAGGACATCGCCACCGACGCCAAAGTCAATGACACGTTGGCTGAATTCACCAACAAAGATGGCGAAGAACCGGAAGCACCGACAGAACCGGACCTCAACGACATCAAGATTGATGTCCTCGATCTTTCCGTACGCGCTTCGAACTGCCTGAAACGTGCAAACATCTACACCTTAGGCGACCTCGTAGAACGGACGGAAGACGACTTGTCCAAGATTCGCAACCTCGGCAAGAAGTCTGTCGATGAAATCATTGAAAAGTTGCAAAAAGAAGGTTACGATTTAAAATCGAGTAACGAAGAATAGTTCGAGGAGGATGAACGATGGCTTATAGAAAGTTGGGACGAGACAGCTCCGCACGTAAAGCATTGCTGCGTAGCATTGTCACCTCTTTATTCCAGCATGAACGCATTGAAACGACAGAAGCAAAGGCAAAAGAACTTCGCAAAGTCGCTGACAAAATGCTTACCCTCGCAAAACGCGGCGACCTCCACGCTCGCCGTCAGGTCTTGGCATACATGATGGATGAAGACGTTGTCAAAAAACTGTTTGACGAAATTGCACCGAAATACAAAGATCGTCAGGGCGGTTATACTCGCATCATCAAAACTGGCGTTCGTCAGGGCGATGCTGCTCCGATGGTAATCATCGAATTAGTATAAGCTTGTAAGAAAAAAGGGGCTGTCGCATGTGCGACAGCCCCTTTTGGGTGGTTCGTGGCTAGCCATTAACCACGAACCACGGCCTTGCTACGCGGGCCTACCCCCAAAGGAGTGATATAAATGCCATATCGTATGATGTTAGCTGTCAACTTTACACCGGAACGCCTGGACCAAGTCAAGCTCTTGGCACTCCTGACAAAATCGAAGGTCAAAGCCGTTACGGAAGCAGAAAAAAGTGAAACAGTCGGTAAAGTTCTGGGATTGACGGACGAAGAAATTGCTGAAATCGCTGCGATGAAACAAGAAACGGAACAGACTAAGGTCCATGAAAAAATGAACGCAGACGAAAGCCTTCCGCCTGTCACCAAAGAAGCACTGATTCTCTGCGGTTTTGACAACCAGGCTGTCAACCTGCTCTTGAGCAGCATCCGCCGGGGCCGTCTAAAGAATGTTCCCCTCAAGGCGATGTTGACGCCGAACAATATTTCCTGGACTATCGAAACGATTCTGCAGGAATTGTCGAAAGAACACGAATATTTCCATAAAAAGAGGTAAGACGACTATGCGTCCTACGACACTTTGCTTTCCCGTCCGTTCGGACGGGAAACTTTTATTAGGCCGTAAAAAACGCGGCTTTGGCGTCAGCAAGTGGAATGGCTTCGGCGGTAAAATCGAAGCTGGCGAAGATTTCTTGCAGTGCGCCGTCCGGGAACTCCAGGAAGAAACGGGCCTCATCGCCAGGGAAGAAGACCTGGAACTCGTCGGCTTCCTGGACTTCCACTTCTCAGCCTCACCGGACCTGGACCACATCGGCTTCGTCTACTTCCTCCGCCAATGGCAGGGGACTGTTCAGGAAACAGAAGAAATGGAACCGCAATGGTTCGACCCGGCAGCCCTTCCGTATGATGAAATGTGGAAAGGCGACCGGACGTGGATTCCTATGCTGCTGAAAAAAGAAAAAGTCAAAGGCATCATCACCTTTGCCGAAGATAATGAACATGTACAACATATGGAATTATATCCTATGTCTCGTGCATGATGCAGAGAGAAAAACGACAGATGGACGATATCTGTCGTTTTTTACGCTTTTATAACAATTGTGACAAATCTGGGGAATTGACATTGTTTAGTTAGTTATTCTATACTTATATAATAGATAGTTTAATATTATGGACTTTTATATCTATTCAGGAAAGGAATGAACAAGGGCATGAAGACCCGTATCTATCCTACATCACGTAAACTGGTGGGCTTATGTGGCGATGTAGCTATCATAACGCTTACTTATATGTTTCTGACCTGTTTGATTGTCCCCTCTGGTGTGCACGAAATGTATCATACCTTATATTCCGGCATGCTTCCTGTCACAATCATCTTGACTGTCATGATATTCAGCATCAATGGTCTTTATACTATCGAATACCGGCATTTTAGCGAAGTACTAATTAGTTTAGCCGTTAGCCTTTTCTTAGTACTCATCCTCATCATGGCCTTGAGCTTTTTTATCCATGAGTTCGCTTATTCCCGAGTCTTGGTTATTTCCAGTACATTTGTACAATTCGTCTTGCTTGGCTTTTGGAAACGCTCTGTCCAGCACTGGGAGCAGAGCCTGCATCCCGTCCGCCGGGTCATGATTATGGGCAACGAAGACGAATGCCGTCATGTCTATTACCGCATGAGTGCCCTGCCTCAGCTCAAGCTGAAGCTCCAGCACGTCGTCATGAATCCGCAGAAAAATTGGCGCCAGGAACTGGAAGTCTGCGACATCGACACGCTCATCATTTGTTCGGATATCCCCATTACAACCAAGGCGGATATTGTCAACTATTGCACGGATAAGGAAATTCAGCCGTACATCATCCCTAGTTCTTATGAAATCTTCTGCAACGGCGCGATGCTGCAGAAAATTGACGATGTCCCGGTCTTCCGCCCTAAGAGCTTGCGCCTCAGCGTCGAACAGCGGGCCGTCAAGCGCACTGTCGACATCATCGTGGCCGGTCTTGCGTCTATTTGCGCATTGCCCTTCGCCATTCCCGCTGCCCTGGCTATCAAGCTCGGCGACGGCGGTCCCGTTCTCTACAGTCAGGTCCGCGTCGGACGCTTTGGCAAGGAATATAAAGTCTATAAATTCCGTTCCATGCGCGTCGATGCAGAAAAATATTCCGGTCCCCAGCTGGCGACGGAAGACGACCCGCGTATTACCAAAGTTGGCAAATTCATCCGCGCCACCCGCCTGGACGAATTGCCGCAGATCCTCAACGTCCTCAACGGAGACATGAGCCTCGTCGGCCCCCGACCAGAACGGCCTTTCTTCGTCGAAAAATTCAAACAAGAAAACCCCGAATACGCTTATCGCCATAACGTCAAACCGGGTATCACCGGCCTGGCCCAGGTCTTCGCCAAGTACAACACTACGCCGTACGATAAACTCGTCTACGACCTGATGTACATTGAAAGCTACAGCATCTTAGAAGACTTCATCATCATGATCCAGACCATTAAAATCCTAGTCACCAAGAGCGCCACCGAAGGCAAAGACGTCAGCGGTAAAGACCTGGACCTAAGCAAATTCCAGCGCTAAACCCAAGCCTCCCCTAATAGGGGAGGTGCCACGAAGTGGCGGAGAGGTTTCGCGTGGGGACCGCTTGCGGTGGTAGGGTTCTTTCTCAAGATGGTTGCCAAGACGGAGAGCCGTGCTGGAGGTGCCACGAAGTGGCGGAGAGGTTCTTCCTATTTTTAAAAAGGATGGATTATTTATGCCTGTCAATTATTCTGTTTTAATGTCTGTCTACTACAAAGAGCATCCTGATTACTTGCGGCAAAGCATGCAAAGCATTTACGACCAGACCGTCCCGACCGACGATTTCGTCCTCGTCTGTGATGGCCCATTGACGCCGGAACTGGATGCCGTCATCGCCGACATGCAGCTACAATTCGGGCCTCGCCTGAACGTCTGCCGTCTTTTGAAAAACGGCGGCCTCGGTAAAGCTTTGAACTTCGGTATCGGACAATGTAAAAACGACCTCGTCGCCCGCATGGACTCGGATGACGTCAGCCGTCCCGACCGGTGTGAACGACAACTTGCCGTATTTCGGGACCATCCCGAATACAGCCTGGTCAGCGGTATCGTAGAAGAATTCAGCGATACCATCACGAACGTTTCCGTTCGCCGCATCGTTCCCGAACATCAGAACGACATCATTGCCTTTGCCAAGAAACGCAACCCTTTCAACCATCCTTGTATTATGTACAAAAAAAGCGACGTAGAAGCTGCTGGAGGCTATCAAGACTTCTACCTGTTAGAAGACTACTACCTCTGGATTCGCATGCTCCAACAAGGCTTTATAGGCTATAATTTGCAGGAACCATTGTTATGGATGCGGGCCGGCAGTGATATGTATAAACGTCGAGGTGGCTGGAAATATGTCCAGTCTCAGCGCAATCTCTTCAAATACATGGCACAAACTGGGTTCATCACAGGGAGCCAATACCAGATTCAGAGCATGATTCGTCTGATTGGAGCTGTTGTACCTAATTGGTTACGGGCATTTTTATTTAAACAAATCTTGCGAAAATAAATTTATGATTTTTTATTTGTTATGAAGAAGCACAGTATGAACATGATTGATTCATATGAAATTACAAGCGTTAAAGAATATATTGATTATGTAGAAGGTCTGCCATCAGAGTTTTCCTTAGCGCGAGGACAGTTTCGCGACTATCCATTATATCCGGGAATTTATAGAAAAGATTCGCAGAATATGGCGCTGTATTCAGAGGCTGATAAGATAAGATTTATTGAAAGTTTTAAGATTTATGCTGCGCAATACTTACATGATATCAATATTAATAATGAGAATGAATTGTTGGTCTGTGCGCAACATTTCGGTGTCAATACTTGTTTGCTAGATTTTACATATTCACCTCTTTTAGCGCTATTGTTTGCTACTGAAAATGCTTTTGAAGAAGAAACGGATAATGATGAGGCGGATGAAGATGCTATAGGTAGTTGTTCTGTAGTTTGGTTCCTAAATCCTTCAGAATTAAATCATAAAACCTTGGGTGATAGTCAAGTTATCAATCTATCTTCTTTTAAATCTGTTGAAGAAATAAGAGCTGGTATGCCTTTTGTGTGTACTGCGAATAGAAATAATAAACGTATTGCTGCACAAAATGGTCTATTTGTTTGCTTTAAAAATGGAGAATATTCTTTAGAAAATATTTCTATTGCTGCAGATATTTTGAGGAAAGTTGTGATTCATCGCAAGTATTTAAAAGGCATCTTGGCATCATTATATAGACTGGGGTTACGATTCAATAAAGTATACCCGGAATTAACGTCTATATCAAAAGATATTAAGCTAGAATATGATGTGAAGCAATATATTCAAAATAATGAGGAGTAACGATGAATAATATTAATAGAAATGAGGATAATTTACAAAGCGTTGATCCCAAAAAAAGTGATATTGCTATTAAAGATGTAATAGCAGATATAGAAAAAGGAGATGAGTTACAAAAAAGTGAAGTTATTAAAAGTACGGAAGATATTAAAATAAAATATATTGACAGCATAATTTTAAAACCAGATTATCAGCGTGAATATCGATTTTCCATGGCTGAAGAAAGCTCGCTTATTGAATCAATTTTAGTAGGCATTCCAATTCCACCTGTGTTTTTATGTACAACTCGGTATAAAGGAGTTCGAGTAATTGATGTTGTTGATGGGCAACATCGGTTGAAGGCTTTTTATCGATTTTGGACTAATGCTTTTCCATTAAGTGACTTGCCAATTTTAAGTCATCTTAATGGGAAGACTTATTCAGATTTAGATATTGAATATAAAGAAAAAATTTTGAGCTATAAATTATCTACTTATGTTTTTGAAAATTTTCCAGGTAAAAATTTTGAATTAGAAGTATTTAATCGATATAATAGGGGATCGAAACCATTAACAGCCCAAGAAATTAGAAATGCTGTCTATGCTTCACCTTATAATGATTGGGTTAGCGACTTCGTTGAAAAATTATATAAAAGTGATAATAATCCGTTAAAAGAAATTTATAATGTGACTAAGTCAAGATTTTTAAAGAAAAAAGTCCATGAAGGAATATTTACTATTCTCTATGTTTTGGAACATGGGATATGTACGAATTTTAAAAATTCTACTGACTATGCAAATGAATATATGCAGGAAAAGTCTCTTTTTTCGAAAAATAATATTGAGAATAAATGTGAAAACGAAACTGAAGATGATCTTGATAAGATGATATCTAGGTTCAATAAATTTAACGATTGGCTAGTTCAATGGAAGAATATTACAGTTTATCCATTATCTAAAGAAATTTATGGAGTCTCTAGCAAGAGTTATAAATTTCAAACCTCGATGGCTTTGATTGTACCGGCCTTATATAAAAAAATATATATTGACAAAGAGGTTAGCTTTAATAATTTTTCAGAAATGAAAGAGGCTATTCAAAATTTATTAAATAAATCTTTTTTAGAAAGTAGTGAATATACGGCTTCTTCAACTAATTCAAGAGAAATAAAGAAATTAATTGAGTCGTTTACTTTTTAAAATACATTATTTATGATGTCAATGATTATTATGGTTTTGTAATAGATTGGAAAAGGACAAGCAGCATGCGTAGAATTGCTTATGTTATTAATTTCATAGTAAAAGGTGGCCCCAGTGCGGTAGTCTTGAATATGATCCATAATTTGGATCGAACGAGATTCGAGCCTGTTTTGATAACTTTATTTGAGGGAGATTCTCCAGAAATTATTGCCAGAGAAAAGAAGGATGGATTGAAAATTATTGAATGTGGACATAAAAGCCGTCTTCAATTCTTGCTTCATGGTCTTTCTGGATATAGAAAAATTTTAGAAAACAATCATATTGACATCGTACATGGGCATGGCTTTGTCCCTGATGTTATGAATGCCAGGATAGGAAAATCGTTTAAGACAATTAGTACAGCCCATAATATCATGTTTGAAGATTACCTTTTGAATTATGGCAAGTTGAAAGGCTGGGTTTACTGCCGCATCCATTTATGGGCTATGTGCCAGTTGAATCAAGTTATTTGTTGCTCTAAATCTGTTTATGATGTCATGAAGAATTATATACCAGAATGTCAGTACATCGAAAATGGTATCGAAGATTTTACCTATTCATGCCAGATTTCGCGTGCTGATTTACATATCCCTGAAGATGCTATTGTATTTTTATATGCAGGATATTTAATTCGGCGCAAGAGGGTTCCTTTTTTAGTGGAAAATTTTGTGAAATGTCATGGACCTAAAGAATATCTACTAATTTTAGGGAATGGTGAAGATGAAAATTTATGTAGGACATTGGCTGATAGTCATGTTATATTTGCCGGTTTTCAATCCAATCCTTATCAGTACATGGTAATTTCTAATATTTACACTTCTGCTTCATCGTCAGAAGGATTTTCCATTTCTGTACTTGAAGCATTACACTGCGGCTTAGGGGTGTTTTTGTCAGATATTCCTTCTCATAGAGAAATTATTGTTAACAATGCTGGCGTGTATTTAGGTGAGTTTTTTTCAGAAAAGGATTTTTCTGAAAAATATAATTGTCTTCTTGAACATATAGGCAATATTCATCATAAGGGAATATCTCGTTATCAACAAAAAACATTATCTGCACTTTCTATGGTAAAAAAATATGAAAAAGTTTATGTATCAATCTAAAGTTAGACATAGGACGGGATAATAGGTCTTTAAAGCGTGGTAATCTATTGGAGATTATTATGCCAATATATGGAGGTATTTATTGTGGATGAATCATCAACATTTTTTTTATATGTAATCGTTGATATTATAGCACTCCTATCTATGGGACTAGCGAACATAACAAGACCAGTTGGACTTGATAAAAAATACATAGTATCAGATGATTCTAAAATAAGTCTATCTACGCTATTTATGATGATTTCTTTCTTAACATTATTTATGTTAGCGTCTTTTCGAGATTATGTAGGGAGAGACTATGGTACATATGTTGGAGTATTTTATTCTGTAGGATTAGATAATCTTTATGAAGGCGAACGGACTTGGCTGATGCAGAGTCCATTATTCTTCTTAATTTGTAAATTGATAAATATTTTTACTGATGAATATCTTATGATGTTTGCAGTAATAGGTTTTATTACTCTCTTCTTTTTTTATAAGGCGATTCATGATATTAGTATCAATTGGCTTTTAAGTCTGTACCTACTCCTTTGCTTTTGTTTATATTATCAATCCTTTAATCAAATTAGGCAAATGACTGCAGTAGCAATAATAGCATATTCGTATAAATACCTTGTTCGTGATGATATTAAAAAATTTTTCCTGACGGTTTTTATAGCATCCACTTTTCATATATCTGCACTCATTTTTGGAATTATATGGCCCTTGCGAAAGATGAAAATGAGCGTGAAAAATTTAGTATTTTATTTTTCATTAGGAATAGCTTTGTTTATCCTTTTTGATAGAGTTGTAGATTTATTATCTTTTGTAGGATATGTCAAAAACTATTCTGGTGATGAGGAGTTTTCTGCGGGATTTACTCTATCTACGATATTAAATTTTGTTGTTCGACTTGCTCTTTTCTTTTTTTGCTTGATATTTTATAAATTAGTAATAAAAAAATATTCTCATAGTCTTGTTTATTATAATTTAGCAGCTATATGTACGATAGCACAAATTGGAGCCGTTAAATTTAGTATTTTTGGCAGACTGACCACCTATTTTTTCTTAGTATACATATTTCTTTTACCGGAGGTATTTCAAATATTAATAGAGCACCTTGATAAGATGGGGAAATTGATATTCTATATAGTTGTACTCATTGCGTTTGCGATATATTTTTTAGTCTACTATTTCTCTCCTAATGGAGCTGAAGGCGGTGGATATTTGATATACTCATCATGGATATGAACTTATAATATTGTATTGAAGGAGCGGGTTACATGTATTTTATTATTACAAGAGAAAAAAGTAGTGGAGATATTGCGGTCACTAATACATATATATCAACCATACGCAAAGCTATTGGAGAGTTAGGTGAGCAGTGTGAAGTGTGGAATGGAAGTGACCGAATAAGCAAATATAAAGATTATCTTATATTTGATGAATGTAAAGTTGCAGCACAATATGTACTTAAAGGATATAGAAATATAATTGTATGGATTCAGGGAATAGTGCCAGAAGAGGCTCTTATGAAAGGATATGCTATGTATCGGTATTGGGTGCATTCCTTATTAGAATATATCACATTAAGAAAAGCGAAACTAATATTTTTATGTTCTGATGCAATGAAAAAACATTATGAGAAAAAATATCATTTAAATCTTAGCAAAAAAGTTTTTATTATGCCCTGTTTTAATGAGATATCTATTTCAGATAAAGCTTTTTCTGATTCTCGAAAAATAAGTGAAAATAATTTTGTTTATATAGGGTCTTTGAGTGCGTGGCAATGTTTTGAAGAGACTTTGCAAGTATATAAAAAAATTGAGTCTAAAAGTAAAGTGGAAACTCGTATATATATATATACTTATGAACAGGAAAAAGCTTTTAAGCTATTAAAAAAGTATGCTATAAAAAATTATGTGGTAGATTTCTTGCCTTCAAATCAATTGGGGAACGTCTTGGGGAAATTTAAGTATGGATTTGTATTACGTAAAAATCATATTGTAAATCGTGTTGCAACGCCTACTAAACTGTCAAATTACATAGCTCATGGAATTATACCTATATATAGTGAATGTTTAGACTCTTTTAATAAGTATGTAAAAGAAACTAAAGGTAAGGCGATTGTTTGTAATGTAGAGAATTTAGATGAGGGAATAGCAAATATCTATTCTGATATGACATCAGTGCTAGATTTGGATCAATTGAAACAATGGTGTACATATACATTTGACAGCTATTATAATCAGCATTGCTATTGTAGACAAATAGCTGAATTCTGGAAAAAGATTAACTAATACATTTATAAGTTTACTGTGCGATACTTTTTATAAATTATTAATCATGCTTAGGTTGGATGGGAAGAACAAGAGAGTATTTTAATCTTATTTATATGTAATATAAAGAATGCAATATTGCCGTTATAGGGGTCACATTGTATTTTACTATCAGATGATATTGGAAAAGACCATTAGGTCAATGCTAGTGGTTTTGGTTTTACGAAGAGATAGTAGAAAATTATAATATTGCGATAATAGAATCATCTAGTAAAGCTTTAGTGAAGATTCAAGTCAGCGTTTATGGTTTGTTGATAAATTATAAAACGAGGTTTTCTTTATGAATGAGTTAGTATCAGTTATTATTCCTGCTTATAATCGGGCGGATTCAGTAGGAGCAGCTATTCAGAGCGTAATTGATCAGAAATATCGTCCATTAGAAGTTATAGTCATTGATGATGGCAGTACAGACGACACTAGGAAGGTTGTATGTCCTTTTTTACAAGAAAATGATGAACTGTCTATTTCATATTATTATCAAAGTAATGGGGGTGTTTCTGCTGCCAGAAATACTGGGATAAATAAATCTAAAGGGAAATATATTTCTTTTTTAGATTCGGATGATATTTTGTTACCAAATAAAATTGATCATCAAGTTGATATTTTAACTAAAAATAACGCGGACATATGCTATGGACGAGTTCGCTACCAATCTAAAAAAGATTCTTATATTAATAATCCTCAAAGTCCTGGAAAGAATCCTGTTAAACAATTTTTATTGTTTGAAAACATTACCCAACTTGATTCGTGGCTATTTTCTAAGGAAGTACTGGAAAAACATCATTTATATTTTCGTGAAGGGTGCTCTTGGGGGGAGGATAATGAATTCTTAGTGAAAACACTATTTTTTAGCAAAAAAACGATGAGCTTAAATGAATGTTTATGTGTGATTACTGTTGGAAGATCTGATGGATTGTCAAAGTTTGATTGGAATAAAGCAGAAAAAGACCAATTTATTTATGAACGTATTTTAGAATGGTTATTGCAACAAGATATATCTTTGAAAGAGAAGAAGACATATGAGTCTACTATTAATCACTATGTAATTCCTGCATTAATTATTAATCGCATTTGGCAAGGAAGAAAAGATATTAAGCTAGCTAAAAAAATTTTTCAATCTTATCCGCGATATATTTGTTTGCGCAATTTATTTAATTTTGCTCAGGGAATACGGAGTGTAAAATTATTAGTTAAGTTTTTCCTGTTGCGGTTTCGGTTTTTATAAAATAGCCGGAATGAAGTGATTAAGGAAGGGACAAAATATTTATGCGTATTGGAAAAATCACCATTGATGGGTATTATAATTACGGAAATTTGTTGCAGAATTATGCATTACAAGAAGTGCTGATGAAGTATGCAACTACTGTAGAAACGGTTTGGCATGATCCTGATTGGTTTATGCCAAAATATTGGGGAAATTGGTCTTGGAAAGAACCCATAAAATATATACTGAATCGTTATATGTTTCGTGATCAAATGAAAAGTGGACATATTGGACGCGAAATGGTTCGGCAAGGGAAATTAAAAGATTGGAGTGATCGTTATATTCAGATTCGTTTTGGCATCAAGAATTTGACGGATATTGTAGATGACTATGATTATTTTGTTGTTGGTAGCGATCAAGTGTGGAATCCTTATTTTGGAAATTTGAAAGATAATTTTTTATCTTTTGCGCCTTTTGAAAAAAGAATTGCATATGCTGCTAGTATTGCTTCTCCGGAAATTCCAGAAGATAAAAAAGTTATCTTTCAAGAGGGCTTAAATGGCATGAAGTGGATTTCCATGCGTGAACAGGAAGGTGCAAATACGGTAAAACAATTTACGGGACGGGATGTACCTGTTGTGGTAGATCCTACAATGTTACTGACTCCTGATGAATGGCGCAAAGTGAGTCGAAAACCAGCGTGGTATCGTGGCGAAGATTATATCCTTACTTATTTTTTAGGAAACCGGCCGGATGCAGCAATTCAGCAGGTTGCTAATGAAAGTGGACTGCCTATCGTTAATCTTTTAGATGAAGACGTTTATGAATACTATGTTACTGGGGTTGATGAATTCATTTGGGCTATTGAACACGCCAGTCTGATTTATACTGATTCTTTTCATGGCACGGTATTCTCTGTTTTATTTCAGAAACCTTTTGTGGTTTGCAATCGTGTGGGGGAAGGGTGTACAAGTAAAATGTCGTCACGCATTGATACCTTGTTGTCTTATTTTGAATTGGAAGGGCGAAGAGGAACTCAAAAAAATAATTACCTTATTGATGATCCTATGCATATTTCTTATAATGATACACAAGCTGTTTTCCAGCGGGAATGGAATCGGGCAGACGACTATCTGAGAAAGGCGTTGAATGTTGAATGAATCAAAGACGATGGGGGGCTATCCTTTCCTATGTGAATGTTATTGCGACGATTGTTGTCGGCTTAGTCTATACGCCTATCATGCTTCGCCTTCTGGGACAGTCGGAATATGGTCTTTATTCCTTGATGGGGTCACTAGTGGGATATTTGAGCGTACTGGATATGGGCCTTGGCAATACTATTGTCCGTTATACGGCCAAAAACCGTGCTGATGGGACAGCGGAAACGGAAGCCAAGTTAAATGGCCTGTTTTTGTTCATTTATTCCGTTATTGGTATTGTGGCTTTAATCGTGGGCTTTGTTTTGTATGTTAATATTGAAAATCTTTTTGGAGCTACGCTCTCGACAGGAGAGCTGCACCGGGCTCGCATCATGATGCTCCTTCTGATTTTTAACATAGCTGTCTCTTTCCCACTTAGCATCTTTTCTTCTATCATGCAGGCCTATGAACGATTCATTTTCTTGCGGGTTACCAATATCCTTCGTGTACTACTCAACCCTTTGTTGGTATTGCCCTTTTTATATTGGGGATATGGTTCTATCATGATGGTTGTTGTTTCTACGATTTTAAATTTAGCTTGCCTATTAGCTAATCTCTATTATTGCTTTCGTTATTTGGATGTCCATTTTTGCCGGGGAAAATTTGAAAAAGCTTTTCTATGTGAAGTAGCTGGATATTCTTTTTTTATTTTTCTTAATGCGATTATGGATAAGGTGTACTGGGGAACTGGCCAATTTGTTTTGGGGATTGTGTCCGGCACGATTCAAGTTGCTATCTATGCCATTGCTATGCAATTTATGATGATGTATATGAACTTTTCTACAGCTATTAGTTCTGTCATTTTACCTAAAGTCACTATGATGGTTGCAAAACATGTCAAGGTATCTGAATTAACGGAACTGATGATTCGCATTGGGCGGCTTCAATATTTGCTCGTCGGATACATCTTTGTTATGTTCATATTAGTGGGTTCTGAATTCATTCAATTATGGGCGGGTCCAGCTTATTTGACAGCTTATCCTATTGTCATTTTATTGATGGTAGCTTTATTGATTCCATTGGTGCAGAATGTAGGCATTTCTATTTTACAGGCTATGAATCTGAATCGATATCGAATGACGACTTATACGATTTGTGCCGGCGTTGCTTTGATGGTTAGTTTCCCATTAGCTTATCAATTTGGCGGGATGGGATGTGCCATCGCTACGGCGGGCTCTTTATTTATTAGCACTGGCATTATCATGAATCGTTATTATGTGAATGTTATTCATCTAGGGATTCGTGAATTTTGGAAAAATATATTTTCCATGTCTAAAGGTATGGCAGTTCTGTTGATTTTGGGATTTGCTTTGAAACATGCGTTGAATCTATCGTTATCGTGGAAAAGTTTTATGTTTTATACAGGTATCAGTACTGTTTTTTATGCAGCTATCATGTATTTTTGGTGCATGAATGAATCAGAAAAAGCATTGTGCCAACAAGTGCTACGCAAAATACGGAGATGAGTGAATGATTACTATAGAAAAGATGATTCAAGAAGATAAAACCAATTGTGTGGGATGTTATGGCTGTTACAATATATGTCCTAAAAAAGCCATTGTAATGGAAGAAGATGAAGAAGGATTTCGCTATCCTATCGTTCAACAAGAGATGTGTATACAATGCGAAGCTTGTAGTCGTGTATGTCCTGTTATTCATTCCATTCCAGATGTAGAGGAGCAGACTCCGGATACGTATGCGGCTATTAATGAAGATTGGAATATTCGTCGTGAAAGCTCTTCAGGAGGGATTTTTCATTTATTGGCTAATTATGTATTGAAACAGGGGGGAGCTGTCTATGGGGCCGGATTTGATGAGCAATGGGAGGTAGTACATCAAGTTGCAGAAAATCAGGCAATGCTTGCTAATTTACGTATGTCCAAATATGTACAAAGTCGAATTGAAGATACTTATTATAAGGTTAAAAAAAATTTAGAATCGGGCCGGCAGGCCTTATTCGTCGGTACTCCTTGCCAATGCGTCGCATTAAAGTGTTACTTGAAAAAAGAATATAACAACCTCGTTTTAGTGGATTTTATTTGTCATGGTGTACCGTCTCCTAAAGTATGGCGGCAATATCGTACTTGGCGAACAAAAGGAAAAAAAATAGAGCGTATTTCTTTTAGAAACAAAAACCTTTCCTGGGAAAGGTATTTGTTATTGTTCTTATTTAAGAACAATAACAAATACCTGGCAGAAGATTTAAGTCATGACTTATATTTAAAAGGATTTTTGCAGAACTTATATTTACGTCCTTCATGTCATCAATGTAAATTCTGCCATAAAAATCGACCAACTGATTTGACATTGGCTGATTTTTGGGGAGTACAGGATGTATTACCGGAAATGTATGATGGAAAAGGAACCTCTTTAGTTTTTATCCATTCTGCGAAAGGAAAAGAACTTTTTGAATCGCTTCCGGCAAAAAAAATGAAGACAGAATTCGATAGAGCTATACAGTATAATCCGTCCATGGTTAGACCCTCGATACCCTCAAAAAATCGTCAGCGTTTTTTTGAGGAATTTATAGCAGGGCAGCAATCTATTGATCAAATTATTAAAGAAAATACGAAAATACCCTTGGTACAGCAGGTAAAAGGGAGCCTATATCGTGTACTGTATCATATACCGGGAGTAGTATGGACTTATAGAAAAGTCAAGGGAAAATAAGAAATGATTGATTGGAAGGGCTATACATGAAATACACTTCCAACTTTATCTTCTTTGGCGTCATCAGTATCAGTGCTACCTATATCGGACTAGCCTACTTCCATTTAGGATTATGGGGCCTCGTCCTTATTCCCTTAGCGGTCCAGTCTATCTACAATAACTAGAAATGGAACCAAGTCGTCAATCGCTATCTGCATACCACAGAAATCAGATTGATGCGACAGGGGACGGCTGATCTTATGCGGATCGTGGGGAATAAAATATTTAAAACGAAATCATAAAAATAATCCGGCTGCGGTGAAATCACTGGGCCGGATTATTTGTTAAGGGAACTGTTGAAAATGCATAAAATATAGCATAAATATGGATTTTATGTTAAAATAAAAACAATAAGAAATTTTATAAATAGCTGTTAATTGAGAGTCGTGGAGATGTTAAAATGGCTACGATGTACTTTGCTAAGATTAATATAAATGAAGAAATTTATGAAGTGTATAAGCATTCTGAGAAAGTCGAAGAAATTTTTGGTAAACTTCTATCTAAAAAGTGGCAAGAGGAAACTATAGTCCATACACAAGGAAATAAATTGAATCAAGATTCTGATAAAGAAGAAGTTTATAAGTTTATTAATATAGATATGGTCTATGACAAAGGATACCTCGTTGGGCGATTGATTGAAATTTTTCGTGATGATTTGTCTTTATATGATAGAAATAAAGATGACATAAATAGCATTTCTCAATCTGAACTTTCTAGAGCAATACCTTTTTATTTTGATTGGAAAAATGAAATTGTAGCATTTATTCCATCAAAAAAATTCAGCCGTAAAAAATTTTTGGTTTGTTTTGAAGAATTGCTAAATAAAATTTATGGGGAGCAAATGTTTTCTGTTTATTTGAAAAATAATATTGGGGATTTGAAGAGAGCTGTCAATTCGTTTAGTAAAGTGTCAGAAATTGAGATTACCTTGGTACCTCCAAACAGTAATAAAGAGGAGTTTGATGATTTATTTCCTAAAAGTGGTGATGAACTTGAAGAGACTCAAGGTACTAAATTTTATCAGAAAATTAGTGCTCCCCACTCTAAAACAGGATTAAATGTTCAAGCATCGTTATTCCAAAGGATGATAACTGGTGTGGCTAAAGGGTTTGGGCAATTCACTGCTTTGGGAAAAGATTCTAGTGGTAATACTAAACGATTTTCTAGTGATAAGTCGGCACCGCAACGAAAGTATATAAAAGAATCATCTAGAAATTCCTTTAATGAGGTTATCGAATATGGTAGAGCGGGGATTATTGAAATCTTAGAAGAAGAAATTCGAAGAAAGTCAGATGATTGATTATGAGTTCTGTGAAGAAAAAAATTCATATTGTAGATATATGCCAAAATCATTCCTTTTTTTCTTTTTTGCAGCTCACTAAAAAATATCATGAATTTGTGGCTGGAGAGAGTCTTGCATCCTGTGGGATATCTATTTTTTTTAGTATGTTGTTTTATTTGACATTAAGTATAGATATAATGAATGATATGCTTAAATCATTATTTTCCTTATTAGTCCCTGCGTATATTGGTATTATTGGTTTTTTGTTTTCTGGATTAGCACTTATGTCAGCTATTATTACTAAAAAAGCGCTAAAAGTTATAGATAAAGAGGGACATATTCGGTCTGTTGTTGGTATTCTTTTTTCTTTTTATTATTGTGGGGGAATTATATTAGTTTCACTAGCCATAACCGGAAGTTTTTATTTATATTCATATTATCAAAATATCGTATTTCCTGATACTCTATGTGGAATCTATCTATATTGGTTCATAGTCTGGATAACTTTATATTTTACAATATATTCATTAATTTATACCGTTTCTTTATTAGGATCTTGTATTAAATTCTTTTTTGTTAATGTATGGTATGATAAAATGGATGATAATAACTCGGAGTATAACGAAAATGGCCATGAACTATGATTAATAAATAGGAAAAGCTGATATATTTTTAATCAGTAAAAGTTCTCTTTATCATGGGACATTTCGTTCACGAATAAAGAGAACTTTTATATTTTTTCTAATACTACACGTTCAAATGATTCAAGCTGTGTAATCGGGCTTTTGTATATCAGTTCTGACTCACTACGTTTTTTATTTGCAGTATATCTAATTTTATATTTCCATCCATTGTAATTATCATATAATTTTTGGATTTTATCAACATTATCATAAGTGACAATCCAATGTTTTTGTTGAAGACTGCGGATACATTGAGATAGTTCTATGTGGTATTCTTCATTGAGAGCGTTCTTGTAAAGATTTTTCCCTTGCTTAAAATAAGGGGGATCAAAAAAAATAAAAATATCTTCTTGATATGGTTCAATAATACGGTGAATGAACTCTATTCCATCGTAATTATAAAGATGTATTTTATTACGTAATGCATATATTTTTTGAATTTTTTGAATAAGTCTAATTTTATTAAAGCGGCAATCAATTTTGTATTTAGACATCTGCTTAAAACCACCGATGGGGCCGCCTTCAATAATTCCTGAACGATTTGTACGATTTAAGAAAAACGTTGCCCATGCTAAATCTGAATTATACCCATGAATGTTTTTTAACTTATTATATATGGCATGTTGCTTATGCCATTCATCTAAGGTTACCGGGGTATTAATTATTCTTTGTGATAAGTCTTGGGCATGATGGAGAATCGCATACCATATAGAATAAATTGCTGGATCATAGTCGTTTAGTAAAGCTTGATCTATCTTGTCATTTAACAGTAGGGATATGGCTACACCAGCTCCACCACAAAAGGCTTCAGAATAAGTCACATGATTTAAATGGTTGATTTCTAAAATATGGGAAATATAATTAAAAAGTTGAGATTTCCCCCCAGGATAACGTAACGGTGAATTATTACTTGGCATATTATCACCTCTTTTTATATTAAGTATTAAATCTATAAAGCTTGGGACTCGTTAATTATAATTCGGATAGTAAGACTTTTTTTGATATTTTATGGTAGGCAGCTTCTAATTGATTGCGAAATTTATTTAACTCGTCTTCGTATTGCTGTGCATAAAAGTGAAATAATTCTGTTGCATTAAATATATTTTGATATTTTTGGAACCATTCTTTATAAGTTTCTCTACTTACCACAGTTGGATCAGTTAAGTCTTCATTTTGAAAAAGACTTCTGGTTATTCCCTGACAGAAGCAAATATCTTGCTCAAAATATTTATCGGACCATTCAGAAGGCGTTGTCAAAAAATGGTTTAATGTCTGTTCAGGTGACATACCGCCAGGTAACATTAAAATAGTATATATTTCATTGCTTTTTAATTTTTCTATGGTGTGCGATGTAGAATGGTCTTTAGGAAGGTCTCCGTCGAAGACAATGATTTTGGTGCTTGCATAAATAGGATCCCCCTCAATCAAAGATATTATAGAATTTTTTCCTAGTTTCATGGGAAGAAAGTTAAAATGATTTTCTAAATTTGTTCCTTTTATTATATTTTTAATAAACCATCTTGCTTCTTCATCTTCTGATAAAATGGCGGCTTTATGGGTATCTTGTAAAATAGGATCTTCTAGAAGAAGCGAACGCATCGCGGTTGTCAATATCTTTCGCAATCCTATATCAAGGAAACCGCACAGATGCGCC
>ENA-OURS01000347-OURS01000347.1-human-gut-metagenome-genome-assembly--contig:-NODE-347-length-58422-cov-6.299142_pt1 | contig 58422 bp, 87 predicted proteins | sample MGYA00242109_ERZ509010 | MGnify/ENA primary metagenome ERZ509010 (study PRJEB26280, sample SAMEA2338774) | human gut metagenome | biome: human gut; feature: human-associated habitat; material: faeces... | reverse complement strand
ACCACAATCTTGGCCTTATCCGTACCACGACCTCGTTTGCCGTTATGGGAAGGTCCGCCAACATAGCCGTCATCCAACTCTACAATGCCGGAAAGCAAGTATTTTTCGTCTCTTTGACCCATAGCGGTACGAATTCGATCCAATAGGTGCCACGCGGAGTCATAACAGATCCCCAGTGTGCGGCTTAGCTGAACAGCGGAAATCCCTCTTTTGTCCGTTGCGCACAGATAGATCGCCCAGAACCAGAGCGTCAGAGGCAAATGGGTACGGTGCATAACCGTCCCTGCGGTAACAGAAGTCTGGTGCCGGCAGGAACGGCACTGATAAATGTTGCGGCCATGAACGGGATAGTATTCCACACAGCCGCACTTAGGGCAGACAAACCCATTGGGAAAGCGCAGGCGGAACAACTCTGCCCTGCAAGCGTCCTCGGTATTGTAGCGACGGCGAAACTCTTTGAAAGTAATCTCAGCTGTACGTGCCATGATGATGTTCCCCTTTTTGCTTTTGGGAACATTGTAGCATCCTATCTGTCCAATAAACCGGACTTTCTCATGATATTGTGGCTTGCTGCGTTAAGTCGATAAGCATTTTTTGAAATATCGAAATGCCAAAAACGCGGTAACCGTCCATTAGTTTCTCCCGGGTAACTACAGCACAATATAGTGCCTACTTCACGAGCGGGCAGTACGGTGGTATTATAATGCCAACGGGAGAAAAAAGCAACTATTGCCTGCATTGCGGGCGGTGCGTGGGAACCTGCCCCAAGCAAACAATAGAAAAGAGGTTTTGACCATGAACCCGAGTGAAAAACGGTTATTTTTAATTCAGTCTCTGCTGGACGAGAGGCCCACCTGCCACCGGCAGCCGATCCCGGCAGACTCGGAACGGCAGAAAATCTTACTTCGTGGGCTGATGAACGTCCGCAGACCGGCGGACATCGGCACGGAGTTCCTGCAAGTGCAGGACGCATATCTGCAAAGCGAAACCGCAGCAAAAGGCATTACCGACATCACGGGCTTAGTACCTGTCAAACCGGGACTATATATCTGGCAGGGCGATATTACGACGCTCAAGTGCGACGCCATTGTCAACGCTGCCAACTCTGGGCTAACCGGCTGCTATATTCCGAACTACCGCTGCATCGACAACGCTATTCACACCTATGCCGGGGTAGAACTGCGGCTTGCCTGTGAGGAACTGATGGAAAAACAGGGGTATCCGGAACCCACCGGGCAGGCAAAAATGACTCCGGCATTCAATCTGCCCTGCCGGTATGTGCTGCATACAGGCTTTTCTGCGAAACCGGGAGGGCCAGTATGAGAACGGTATTCCGGAACAGTTCTCATAGATTTGGAACTCATTTGATCCTTCACTTTTTACCTCCATATTCCCCGGCGCCCTTTTTTAGACGCTGGTAATTGACTCTGAAAACAAAAAAGCCGTCCTTCCCGCATAGAAAACCACATATTCCGCTGCCGAAGGGGCCGCATTGGAAGAAACCATCCTGAAACTGAAAACGGAAAATGACGAGCTGCGGCGGAAGCTGGAGCATATGAATGAGATCTTTGCCAATGTGCAAAGGGCCCGGTTCGGTCAGTCCAGCGAAAAAAAACAGCTATCTCCAGCACGTGCTGGTGGAGCTGCCGTACCTGGGAAAAAAACCATCCCACGAAGAATTGGAATCGTTCATGCCTTGGGCACCCTATATCCAGCAGGAATTCTGTGTGAAGAATTCTGACGCTTATGTGAATACCTATCTCGACTAACATGCAGGCCCGTGGTTGCGGGCCTGCATGCTTTATAGGCGGGTGGTTATTGAGCGCTTACCGTTTATGAGCCTGAACAGCCGAAAAGCCCTATTTCAAGCGGTTTTCGGGCATAGAAAAAGTCCACCGTAATTCTATCAAAATTACGGTGGACTTATGGTGGAGCAAGGCAGAGCTTAAACGAACCTTCTGCCGTATTTTCTTCGACGGAATCAACTGCTTCGGCTAGTGGAACCGTGACTGTATTCTTGTCCCCCGCGAAACTGAACACGAGCTTTGCTGTGCCATCGTCGTAGAGATATGCGGCAATAAGGAACGTGTCGAATAGGCGGGCCTGATACTTTTTGTCGTGTATGTCACCCTCCCGCAAACTGAGAAGCCATTCAATTAACTGCTCGCGGTTAACCGGCACAATATCAGCCTTGGCCGCTGCAATTTTGCCCTCAATCTCCGAACGCTCAGATTCCAATTCGAGCAACCGGCTCTTGGTGGTTTCAGTAACAATTCCTTGCTCGATGGCCGACATGATGTTTTTCAAGCTGCGCTGCACATCAGCAAACTGATCCTCCAAAATGCCGATGTGCCCCTCGGCCTCTTTGCGGTCGTTATACGCGATAGTACTGTCTGCTATCCATTCGATCACTTGATCTTGAAGTGCATTGTCAAAAATGGCCTTGGCTATCTGGTATTCTACTTCATCGCGGCGAACGTTCTTTTTATCACAGGTTTTCTCCGAACGCTTTTTCTGGCAGACGTAGTAATAATGCAATTTCCCCGTTCTGCCTGTGCCAGAAATTCCGATCATAGGGCTTTTGCAGTTACCGCAAAACAGTTTGCCGGTCAATAGATAGTCGCCGTTGACGCGGTGACGCCCTTGCGGATTCTTCTTCGTTTTCAACACCTCCTGCACTTTGAAATACAATTCGTCGCTGACGATTCGCGGGATGCCTCCCTCTTTCCGGACATCGCCGTAGATGTAAATTCCTCTATACCGTTCGTTCGACAGGATCTTTTGGAAGCTCGATCTTCCCCACGGCCGGCCATAAGAAGTTTTGATTCCACGAGCATTCAGGCTGTCATAAATATCGACAAGTGGCTCTCCGCAGGAAACGCGAACGAAGATTTCCCGGATGACAGCGGCCTTCGCCTCATCGATGACATAGTGCAGCGTGTCATCCCGTTTATAGCCATAGGGCAAGTGTCCATTTGCCACCATGCAGTTCGAGGCATTATCATACAGGCCGCGTTTGATGTCTTCTGCCATGTTTTCGGAGTAAAACTGATTGACATTCATCATCGAGCGGGCAGCAAAGCGGCCTGCTGCGGTGTCGTCGAAATCTTCTTCGACGTAGAGAACGCGGACGCCAAGCTCCTGCAGCTTGGCTTCGTTGACCAGAGCCTCCAGCATATTACGCCCCATACGGTTGGATTTCCATGCAATCACATAGCGGAATTTCCCTTTCGCCGCATCTGCCATCATGCGCTGGAAATCTTTCCGCTTATCGGTACGGCCTGACACGGCGCGATCTGCGTAAGTTTCAACAATGCGGATACCATATTCCCCGGCAAGTCCGTAGCCTTTTTCAAACTGCTGCTCAACCGATATGTCTTTTTGATTATGGCTGCTATATCGGCCATACAGAACGCCGGGTTCTTCCGCTTCGAGTTTCTTACCGCGCTTCGGCTTTGCCGGGTGTTTGGTCGCGGTTCGTGCCAATATTCGCACCCCCTTGTTCTTTCTTGGCTTTTCGGATGGTTTTCAAATCTGCGCGGAATCGCTTCTGCTCTTGCGGAGATAGATAGTCAACCAACTCCAAAATCATTTTTGTCCCCGTATATCGTGACAGTAAAAGACCGTGCTTTATTGCGCACTCAGCTAGGCTGCCATCGACGGCAGCCTCGTCATCTTTGTAAATGCGTGAGATAATTGCGCTTACGTCATGCGAACACGCTCCATTTGGAATTACTGCCCCCATGTCTCTTGCGTAGGCTAATTGAGCTTCCGTTGGCGGATCGTTCGGAAGTAGCTCTACCACGTAAGGAGCGCACACATTTTCTGCGGTTGCGCATTGAATTGCGGCCGCTTCATCCCTCGCCCTTATCCGCTTACTCTGCTTACGGCCCGTTCTCTCGTTTATTCCAGTCACTTTGTAGGAAGCATAATTAACGTAACCCCCAGACGGTGAAACGTAATCGCTCCATATAGCATCTGAAATCGCGGGCAAAATCCCTTGCGTCTGCTGAAAAACAGGAACCGAATACGCAGAAAGCGTTGCTGAAAATCTCAAGCTACTCATACGGCTGCTCCCTTGTGTCGAAATAACGAGAATGTTATATTTTCACGAAAATTGCAATAAACTGGCTGGACATGGTATAATCAGTTTACGTCGCCGGCAACGAATACAAAAGATAAAGGAGATTCGAGTTCCATGACCGAACGCAGGGATTCCGTATGCCACGAAATGGGCATAGTTGCGAAATGTATTCTTGCCAAAGAAAGCTCTCTGCCCTGTGCTGGAAACTATGCAGCCTTTATTCGTTACTGCCTTGAGCGGCTAAATAAAGGCGACTCAGTTCAAGCAATTTGGCGCGATTATCAGGCGTCAGCGAAGTAAATACTTTTGCAATCTCTCCAAGCCCATCATCCGTGTCGATGATGGGCTTTTCTTCTTCCCAACCCATAAGGTAGGCCGGGGAAGCATCGAGCGCCAGCGCGATCTCACCCACAACCGACACCGGAATATCAACATCGCCACTTTCGTATCTGTAAACGGTTGCGCGGTTTTTGCCAATACGCTTTGCAAGCTCATCGGCAGAAAAGCCTGCTGCGATCCGCTTTTCTTTGATTCTATCACCAAGAGTGGACATGACGTGTACCTCCGTTTGATTTGCCTATATTATAATACTGGATTCGCATATTTGCAACATCGAAACGCAGATATTAGAAATTTTTTCGCATACAGCGCGAAAATAGTGTTGACATACGCAAAAACAGGTGGTATATTCGAGTTGTCGCACGAGATGCGAATTTTATGAAAGGAGGGATTGCCGTGATCAATATGAACAAGCTCAAAGGCAAGATGGTAGAAAAAGACGTGACAACTGAAATGTTGGCAGAGAAGCTCGGAATGAGCCGATCTACGCTTTATCGGAAGCTCAGCAACAACGGAGACACGCTTTTTGTGAAAGAAGCGAATATTATCGTCGACGCGCTTGGACTTACTTCCGAAGAAGCAATGTCTATTTTTTTCAGCCAGTTTGTCGCATGATATGCGACTTAAAAGAAAGGAGGACTGAAAATTGCCTGTGGCCGAGCGCATACAAATCGACACGGCATCAATTCCTGATTCCGTCCGCGACAATCTGGCAGCAGCGACGCTGGAATGCTTCAAAGCATTCTTGCAAATCCCCGGCAACGCCGAATGGCTCGACCAGAGAATTGCAGCACGAAAGGCGGCTGCAACGCAGGAAGGAAGGAGATGAGCCAGACAAGCAAAATAAAACGGGGCCGCTCCGCTGGCACGGAAACAGCCCCAGGCACAAAGACCCACTTCGATCATAGCAGCGAAAAATCACATCGTCAAGGAGGAATGCTCATGCCGAACAGCCTGAAAGAGCTGCGGCTGAAAACAAAAACGCCCGCAAAAGACATGGTTGCCGTTGTGCAGACCATTTACCCCAAGTACGACATGACGAGCCAGAGCAAGTGCGAGAACAGCGACGCCTACGGGATTTGCCTGACGCAGAAAGCCATGAAGGCCCTCTACGCCAAGTTCGACCCGGACGGCAGCATTCGCAAGCACCTCCGCACAGCCGATCAGCACCGGCTCAAGGATAAGCTCCACGCAAGAATCACCGCCGATGAGGCCTCCCAGCTCCGAGCGCACCTTGCCGCTGATGGCTACGACACCGTGCAGGACTGGCTCACAGACGTTGTACGCGATTACATCAAGAAAGGAGAATCCGAATGAAAGGCGTTGTCGTGACAACGAATCATGAGGTTCGCGTTGAGGATTTCAGCGATCCCCTCTACAAAACCGTTGGCTCTGCCGTTGGTGGCTACATCGAGCACGTTCACCCGATGCGTCTTGCCCGGCCGCTTTGCATGATCGTCAACGAAGAAGGACGGCTGCTGGATCTTCCATTAAATCATATTGGCTCTTTCTTCTATGGCACAGACCAGCACGGCGAGCCGATCGTCGGCAACATCGTGGTCATGAAAGACGGCTACCGCAACGGCGAACCGGACATTGTCGGCCTCGACGATTCGGAGGTCGAGCAAGTCAAATACACCATTTCCACACTGATAAGCATGATGAATTTACAGCCGAAAGGAGACAACACATGATCGTAAACGTTCATTACATCGACGAGAAGACCGGCACCATCCGCAGCAGCGGCACTTACAGCTACCGCTGCAGTGTCCCGAACGCCCACGTCGGAATGGAGGTTATCGCCCCCACCGCCAAGCGTGAGGCCCGCGCCGTGATCTGCGAGATCGACGTCCCGGAAAGCCGCATCGATGAGCGGATTTTGCCGCTCCTGAAAGAGATCACGCAGGAGGCGCCCTCTGATGGAGAATAACCTGATCGTCGTAAAACAGCTTCCGATCATCGAAGACCAGCTTCGGCAGGTCAAGGCTTCTGTTGATGAGCGCGTTGCACAGGTGCTGGCGCTGGCCTGCACCGAAGCTACCTACAAGGACGTCAAGAAAGCCCGCGCCGAGCTGAACAAAGAGTTTCAGGATCTGGAAGCTCGCCGCCGTGAAGTCAAAAAGGCCATCCTTGCCCCGTATGAGGCCTTTGAAAAGCTCTACAAGGAATGTGCGGCCGACGCTTTTACCAAGGCAGATGCTGAGCTGAAAGTCAAGATCACTTCCGTTGAGAACGGCATCAAAGGCGCGAAGCGTGACGAAATCGTCGCGTTCTACAACGAATACCGCGCGAGCTTGAATATCCCCGAAGACATCGCGCCGTTTGAGCGCTGCGGCATCAATATCACGATGTCCGATTCTCTTAGAAAGCTGCAAGGACAGGCTTCCTTGTTCTTGCAGAATGTTTCAAACGATCTGCGGATGATTGAAACACTGGAGCACAAGGATGAGATCTTGGTCGAGTACCGCAAATCGCTTTCCGCACCGGAAGCAGCCCTGATCGTTGACCGGCGTCACAAAGAGATGGAAGAAGCCGCTCGCCGCCGCGCAGCCATGAAATCCGCGCAGGAGGTTCAGGAGGCCGCGCAGGCCAAAATCGAAGAAGTCCTGAACGAAGCGCCGCCCGCGCCCGTTTCCGCTCCTATCGAGCAGCCCGTCCCCGCCGAGGCCCCTGCCGAGAAGATTTATCAGGCGTCGTTCCGCGTCCGCAGCAGCATCGGCAAGCTGAAAGCTCTCAAAGAATTTCTCGTAAATGGAGGTTACGAATATGAGCAGTTCTAACATCGCGCCTGCAAAGAAAATGACCTTTTCCGTTGCCATCACCACGGAAAACTACAGGAACATGATAAACAACACGTTGAAAGAACCGGGACGTGCAAACCGCTTTATTGCCGCGATCACGTCCGCTGTCGCCACTACCCCGGCGCTTCAGACCTGCGACCCCAGTTCCATCCTTGCCGGTGGCCTGCTGGGCGAAGCTCTGAATCTCTCGCCCTCGCCGCAGCTTGGCCAGTATTACCTCGTTCCGTTCAAGCAGAAAGCCAAGTATGACCGCGAGGGACACCTGCTTTCGCCCGAATGCTCCAAAGCGCAGTTTGTTCTCGGCTACAAAGGCTATGTCCAGCTCGCGCTCCGGAGCGGGCAGTATTCCGATCTGGACTGCATGGAGATCCGCCAGGGCGAATACCTCGGCAAAGACCCGCAGACCGGAAAGCCGCAGTTCAAATTTATCGAAGACGATGATCTGCGCGAAAAACTCCCGATCGTCGGCTACATGGCGTACTTCGAGTATCTGAACGGCTTCCGCAAGTGCATCTACTGGTCGCGCGAAAAGATGCTCAATCACGCGGATACATATTCTCAGGCGTTCAGCAAGGATGCCTATGACAAGATCCAGAACGGACAGATTGCCGACAAGGACATGTGGAAGTATTCGAGCTTCTGGTACAAAAGCTTTGATGACATGGCTAAGAAAACGCTGCTTCGCCAGTTGATCTCCAAGTGGGGCATCATGTCCACAGAGATGCAGCAGGCGCTCACGAATGATTCCGGTATCCCGGCCGTCGACCCCAGAACCGGCGAGATCATTTCCGACCATTCCGACGAGCTGGAGCTTACAACCAACGCCCCGCAGCCGGCCGTTGAGGGCAGCGTCCCGGCACAGCTTCAGGAGAACGCCGGTGAACCGGAGCAGATTGACCTCAATTCGCTGTAATGAGTGTTCCGTATGAAGTCCTTGCAACCGGCTCTACCGGCAACGCTGTTGTGATCGACGGGCAGATTCTCGTCGACTGCGGCGTTCCGTACAAGGCCGTGAAGCCAGTTGCAAAAGCTCTCAGGCTTGTTCTGCTGACACATTGGCACGGAGATCACTTCCGAAAAAGCACGCTCCACGCCCTCGCAGCGGACCGACCGGCGCTCCGCTTCGGCTGCTGCCGATGGATGGTGCGGCCGCTGGTGGAAGCTGGCATCAAGCCTGCGAACATCGACCTGTACGACTTCGACCACCGATACAGCTACGGCGATTTCACGGTCGAGCCTGTGCCGCTGGTGCATGACGTTCCGAACTGCGGCTACAAGCTGCAGCTCTCTTCCGGAAAAGTCCTCTACGCCACCGATACAAACAACCTGAACGGGATCTCGGCGCCGAACTTCGACCTCTACCTGCTGGAAGCGAATTACGAGGACGAAGAAATCCAAGCCAGAATCGCAGAGAAAAAGGCAAACGGCGAATTCGTCTATGAGCGGCGGGTGCTTGGAACGCATCTTTCCAAGGCCAAATGCGACGATTTCATTTACCAGAACATCGGAGCTGCTGGCGAGTACGTTTACCTGCACGGTCACGTCGAGGAGGAACAGGCATGAACGGCTTTCTGAAAGACATCACCTATGCCCGGAGCGGCGAATATATCCTGTCGATCTACACGCGGGAAAGCTGCAAGGATATTTGGAAGAACTTCGGCGAGCGCCCGATCACGTTTACCATCACGAAAAAAGCCGATCCTCGCGGGCTTCGCGCCAACAGCTACGCATGGGCACTCATTGAGCAGCTCGCCGCCAGGCTGAAAACCGACAAGGAATCTGTCTACGAAGAAATGATTCGGCGCTACGGCGTTGGTGAAAGCTACATCGACGAAGCCGGAAACGAGTGCAAGGTGCTGTTTTCCCTGCGCGACGGCGTACCGCCCCGGCTCGTGGCTCGGCATTATGCCGAGATTGGCACTGGCTATATCGAGGGAAAGAAGTTCATCCACTACCGCGCCCTGAAAGGCACAAGCGAGTACACCGCTGCCGAGATGGCTGCGTTCCTCGACGGTATCATCGCCGAGTGTGAGGAACAAGGTATTCAGACCGGCCCGCCCGAAAAAACAGCTCAGTACAAGGAGGCGAAGAAGCCTTGACCGTTTATTGCGATTACTGCGGCCACAAAGCCGCGCTGGTCGATGATTCCGAGATCTATGGCCGCAGCTTCGGCCACACCGCGTATCTCTGCAGAAACTGCGGTGCATACGTCGGCTGCCATGGCCGAACAGACAAGCCCCTCGGCCGTCTGGCCGATGCCACGCTCCGGAAATGGAAAATGGCAGCTCACGCCTCGTTCGACCCTCTCTGGAAAACCGGGCCGTTCCGTGGGCGGCGCAAAGCCGCCTACGGCTGGCTCGCTGGACAAATGGGACTTCCGGTCGAGAAGACGCACATCGGTATGTTTGATGTGCCTCAGTGCCAGGAAGTCATCAAGATCATTGAAAAAGGAGATTTCAAAAATGCTCAACTTTGATAAGAAAGACGCTCATGTTTATCCGTTCGACGAATCGCCCGGCGCCGGTATCATCATGGACGTCGATCTGGAACAGCTCATCCGTGAGTCCGAGCGGCTGCGCGTCTGCAAAGCGATCTTCGCTTCCACCAGCATTGAAAACTGGCATCTGCGTGACGCGCTCGAAGCTGTTCTTGCAGAACCTAGCGTTGCCCCTGCCAGCAACGATGTTCCAGAACCGTGCATTCCAGCGCAGGAGGCCGATCATGCTTAACCGCATTGTTCTCATGGGACGTCTGACCCGCGATCCGGAGCTTCGCCGAACGCAGAGCGGCACGGCGGTTGTCTCCTTCTCCGTTGCCTGCGACCGCGATTACGCGGCGCAGGGCGCGGAGCGGGAAACGGATTTCATCGACATTGTCGCGTGGCGCGGGACGGCTGAGTTTGTGGAGAAGTATTTCGACAAAGGCCGCATGATCGTCGTGGCCGGGCGGCTTCAGATACGCAACTGGGAAGACAGGGACGGCAATAAGCGCCGCAGCGCCGAGGTCGTTGCCGATAGCGTTTACTTCGGCGATTCCAAGCGTGACGGCGATGGCGGCAAGGCCAAGGGCGAGCCGACCTACGACCCGACCGGCGGCTTCTCACAACTCGCGGACGATGACAGCGACTTGCCGTTCTAAGGAGGTCTCTCATGGCAACAGGTAAAAGATTCTACTGGATGAAGCTCAAGGAGAGCTTTATGACCTCCGACACCATTGACTACTTTATGTCACAGCCAGACGGTGCAAACTACGTTGTTCTCTATCAGATGCTTTGTCTCAAGACCATCAACACCGATGGTCGCTTATCTCGACAGATCGGTGAGGTCGTTATCAAATACGACATTCCGAAAATCCGGCGCGATCTCAAATGGTTCTCTGCGGACACAATCCGCGTGGCTCTCAATCTCTATAAATCTTTCGGTCTTGTTTATGAAGACGTTGACGGTGTTCTGGTTCTTGCGGACCACAACAATCTCGTTGGAAGCGAAACCGATGCAGCTTCCCGCATGAGAAATGTCCGTTCTCGCAAGGCTGACGCCCTTCCCGAAAGTGTAACGCAAGGCGAACAGACCGCGAACATTGTTACACCAGAAATAGAGAATAGAGATAGAGATAAAGAGATTAGAGATAAGAGCTTAGATACAGATATAGAGGATACGGAAGATTCTTGCGCAGAGCCGGTAACCGTCTCCGCGCCGCCGATCATCAGCATCATTCTGAATGACAAGTCGTTCTTCGATGTGTCTCCGGAGGATTACAACCGCTGGTGCGAGCTGTACCCCGCTGTCAACGTCATGCAGGAACTCAGGAAGATGTCAAGCTGGAGCACCGACAATCCCAAGCGGCGCAAGACGAAATCAGGAATCCGCCGGTTCATCAATGCTTGGCTTTCCAAGGAGCAGGACAAGGGCGGGCAGTATCGTTATCAGGGTGGTAGCTCCAGCGGCAACGTCTTTACCGACATCGCGGAGGGCATGAGAAATGGACAGGCTTGAAACGGCTGATATTCTGGCGGTTCTGAAAGCGGCCTACCCGCAGTTCTATAACGGCCTCAGCCCCAAGGAGGCAAACAAGATCGTCGATCTCTGGGCTGAAATGTTCAAGGATGAGCCTGTTATGGTCGTTGCCGTTGCAGTAAAAGCCATGATTGCCTCGCGGACAAACACATTTCCACCGAATATCGGCGAAGTCAAAGAGCAGATCACGAAGATGCGTATGCCGAAGGAAATGACCGCCGCCGAGGCGTGGACGCTGGTCTACCGGGCGATTGCAAACAGCGGCTACAACGCAAAAGAGGAATACGACCGTCTGCCGCCTACGATTCAGCGGCTCGTCGGCTCGCCGCAGCAGCTTCGGGAATGGGGCATGATGAACGCCGAAACAGTGCAAAGCGTGGTCGCTTCCAACTTTCAGCGCTCCTACACGGTGCGCATCAAGAGCGATCGGGAGTACATGGCGCTCCCGTCAGACATAAAACAGATGATTTCCAGCGTCGCGCAGCAATTTGCGCTCGGCGACGGAAATGAGAATGGAGGATGAGGATATGAAAAGATGGGCAAGGCGCAACCTGCCTACGGTTGTTCTTCTGGCGGCGCTGATCCTGCTCGCCGCGTTGGTGCTTGCGATTGCGATGCCACGCGAAACCGAAAATACGCCTGTTGTTTCCGCGGCAATTTCGCCGACGTTTGACGAAGCGGCCTATCAGAGCCGCTTGGAGGTCGAAGCCTACGCGGAGGTCGAACACGAAACCGCCGATATTCCCGGTACATACAATCTGCCAGAGCCTCCCCAAGAGGCAGACAGCGAGCCTTGCGGAAAGGGCGGCTTCGAGTGCCAGGACAAAGAGGATTGGGAGCGCCTTGCCATTGTGATTTATCAGGAAGCCGGTGGAGATTCCTGCTGCGATATGTGCCGCTACCGTGTGGCTGACGTTGTCCTGAACCGCGTGAATGACCCGCGCTATCCAGATACCATTGAGGGCGTTCTGATGGACAACAAGTACGGCTTACAATGGGGACTGCTCTCCGTGACCGGAATTGTCTGGCCGGACAAAGCAAGCGAACCAGGCGAAGCTGCTGCCGTGCAACGGGCGTGGGATATTGCAGCCGACGTCCTTGAGGGACATCACAGCGACCTCACGAGCGATTACATCTGGTGTTCTGAATACAAACAGGGCTCCGACGTGATCTACTGCGATGGCATCTACTTCGGAGAGGGATAGGAGGTCGCTATGGCAAAAGACCCCAAAAGACAGCTTCTGGGCAAGATCGCCCGCCAGAAAGGACAGTATTTCGAGCAGCGGCTTGATGGCTCTTTCGAGTATTACCGCGAACGCGGCTATGCTCTGATCGAAAAAACGCCAGAGCCGATGAAAGTCATCAAGCCGGAGGGCAACGGGCGCTTCCTCGCCTGCTACACAAAGAAAGCGCAGGTGGACTACAAGGGTACGCTCAAGGGCGGAAGGACGATTCTGATTGAAGCCAAATTCACGTCTACTGACCGTTTGACGCAGGATCGCGTGCTCGACATTCAGGCGTCCTACATGGATCGCCACCAGAGCCTCGGCGCACGCTGCTTCGTCGTTGCCGGCTTTTCAACCGGCGAAGTCTACAAAATCCCATGGAATGACTGGAAAGCCATGAAAGACCTCTTTGGACGGAAATACGTCAAGGAAGAAGATTTACAACCCTATCGGGTGAAAACAGCGTGGAACGGAACGCTGTTCTTGCTCGACTGACAACGAAAGGAGTATTTACAATGAGTGAAATCACGTTATATGAAGCGCAAGCCAAGAAAATGCAGGGTATTTGTGACGAACACAATCTGACCTATCGCTTCCTCAAAGACCGCTACCCCATCATCTTCATCATCCGCCCGATTCAGGGCATGGACGCACAGATTTCCATGCTAGAAGTGGTTGAGGAAGCAGGCTATATCAGCCCCGAAGCCGAAATGATGTGGATCTTCAAAGACGGTGCGCTTGAAACGCGCGTCACCGGCGGCACGTTTACGATCTCAAAAACGCTCCGCACCAAGATCGAATCGATCTTGATGAAGATGATTACATACTGGCAGCAGTATTTCTTCAAGGACGTCTTGGAAAAGCACTCGCTTGCCGCTGGCATGATGCCAGTCATCAGCGAGGAAGAAGCCGCAGACGATGAATACGAGGAAGACGCGGAAGGCATCAATGAGGAAGCAGAAGCTGAAATGGATGACGTAAACGAGCTGGAGGACGTGGATGATGAACTCGGCGACACCGCCGACAGCTCCGATGCCACGGACGATGATCTCTACGATCAGGCTGTCAGCATCGTGCGCATGGAAAACAAGGCGACGGTTTCTCTCCTGCAGCGCCGCCTGAACGTCGGCTATGCCCGCGCCGCCCGCATCATGGAGCTGCTGGAGGAAAACGGCATTGTCGGACCGTTCGCTGGCTCGAATCCGCGCGAAGTCCTTCCTGCCGACGAGCCGGACGATGTGGAGGGCTCAGACGATGAATAATCAGAACCCGCCTCTGCTCAAACGGGATGATTACAAAACCATCAAGCACATGAACCGTGAAGACCTGACGAAATACCTCTATCGCATCTACCGGCGCGGCTTCGATGCTGGTGTCGAGTCCACCAAAGGCAAGGTCACCAAGCGTTCCATCGTACCGCCTGAACCGGCGCAGACGGAGGAATAAGCCATGGGAAGAAGTGTGCCGCACAATCTGAAAAGCACCCATCAGACGGAGTTTGTAAAGATCTTCAACTCCCTCTGCGGCCGATATGGACGCTGGGAAATCTGGCAAGATTTCATAACACTCGCCGCAATCGCGATCTCAAATACCGTTGATCGGAGTCAAGCCGCTGAGCGCGAAAAGACGTACATGACGATTGCCGGAAAGTACAAGCCCGAAGAAATGCTCAAATTCTCGCAGATGCTCCAAGAGGTCGTGATTGGTATGGATTTTAACCCGGACCAGGACTTTCTCGGTGAGCTTTACATGGCGCTTGATCTGGGCAATGACCACGCTGGACAGTTTTTCACGCCCTATAATGTCTGCCGTATGATGGCCGAGATCACCGGCACAGACCTCCAAGCGCGTGTAGAGCGGGACGGCTGGATCTCCGTCAACGATTGTGCCTGCGGTGCAGGAGCGTTGCTGGTGGCGTTTGCAAACGCCTGTACGCGGCAGAAAATCAACTATCAGGCCTCTGTGCTTTTTGTAGCACAGGACATTGACTACATCGTTGGTCTGATGTGCTACCTGCAGCTATCGCTCATGGGCTGCGCCGGGTACGTCGTGATTGGCGACACGCTTCTTCATCCCTCAACAGCACTTGACCGCCGAGGGCTTATCCCCCGGCCAGACCAGAACATATGGTACACCCCGTTTTATTTCCGCGACATCTGGCACTACCGCCGCATTTGGGCGCAGATGGATTTACTGCTTCAGACAGACGAAAAACCCGCCGAGCAAGTTACCGGCAAGTTAAAATCGTCTGCCGCGCTGCCGCCCTTGCCCTTGCAGGAAACGAAAACCGGGCAGCTCACACTATTCTGACAGAAAGGAGGAATCGCCTGACACATGGGAAAATGGACGGACGATCAACTTCAATATCTCCGCGAGCATAGTCGCTCACAGCCGGCAGCGGCTATTGCCGCAGCGCTTGGCCGGACGGAAGGGTCTGTACGACAAAAGAGGCGTTCGCTCGGACTGCAAAGCTATCACGCAGGATGGACAAAAGCAGAAGAACAATTCCTCCAAGATCAATGGGGTGTCATGTCAATCCCCGCGATTGCAAAGCGCCTTAACCGCTCCGTCGAGGCTGTCGTCGTGCGAAAAAACAGGCTGGGGCTTGGCCCGGTTCTATTCGGTGGCGACTACATATCCATGAATCAGCTCGTGATTGCCGTTTGCGGCACCAATGCCGGTGGAGGCTACAAACTGAAAAGCTGGGTTGAAAACCGCGGCCTTCCGATTCACACGAAGCGCGTCAATCAGAACAGCTTTCGCGTCATTCGGCTCAATGAGTTTTGGAAATGGGCAGAACAGCACCGCTCGTTCATTGACTTTTCCAAAATGGAGCCGTTGGCGCTGGGCGAGGAGCCTGCATGGGTAGCCGAGCAGCGCAAGAAAGATTTTCAGTCGTTTGCCATCCAGCGGAAAGACCCGTGGACGCCTGATGAAGACGCGCGGCTGAAAATGCTGCTTCAACAGCACAAGTACGGATACGCCGAGCTTTCTGACATACTGCGCCGGTCCGCAGGCGCGATCCAGCGCCGATGCACAGATCTCGGTATAAAAGAGCGTCCTGTCAAGGCCGACAATCATGGCGCATCTTCCGCATGGACGCAGGCTGATTTTGACGCGCTGGCCGATGGCATTCGGCACGGCGACAGCTACACCGCCATCGGAAAGGTCATCGGTAAATCGGAAAAGGCAATTCGCGGGAAGGTCTATTTTGTTTATCTCACGGAGAATCAGGACAAAGTACGCGCTATGCTCAAAGATCAGCCGTGGGGCTGCGGCGCACCGGACCCGACCGTAAAGCAGGCAATGAGCCTGTCCAGAACGCGAACCGAAACCACGCGAACGCTCGAAATGCTCTGCTCCGTTCTCCGCAAGCGCATCAACGACATTGACGAGAATCCCTACTGGCAGCGGCTCATGTGCGCAAACTGGGATGAAGTCAAAGGCTGCGATCGCTGCGTCAACTGCGACGAATGTGCCGAGTTTCGCAGAATCCCACCGCAGCATTGCGCCCGGTGCGGCCGTTCTTTTATCGAGCGCAAAGAAAATACCTTCTGCCCGGCCTGCAGGCTGGCACGGAAGAAACAAGCGCAGCGCCATTGGTACCGCGTGAATGGAGCGCAGATGCGCTCCTGAATGAAAGGAGATTTGCAAATGCCTCAAGTTGTTTTGACTGAGATGTGCGTCTTGGGCGGCTGTGCCGCCCATTGCGCCATCACTGATGCCTGCAAACATTGTGGGAATTATCGCTCTGAGATCGAGCGCCGCCGTGCGCTTCCTCTGACGAATGGCATTGGGCAAAACACGTTTGACGAAGCACAAGCCGATCTGGATGGCTATGCAGCCGAGAAAGGATGGACAAAGCTGTGAAACCGGAAGAAATTGTACAGGCGTTGCGGTGCGTGTCTGCATCGGGCAGCCCAACAGGAAATTGTGAGAAATGCGCATATTACCGGCGCGAGCAGTTGGAAGGCGAGCTCAAGGAAAAACTGGAGACAGATACATGGGCAAGCTGCGATATCGATAAAGTTGGCATGGACGCAGCCGACATGATTGAACGCCTGATTGTCGAGAATGTGGTGCTTCCTGATGGACAAGCGAGCGCGATTGAAACACTTCACAAGGAAATCGAGTGGAAAGACATGGTCATTGCCCTCGCCCAGCGAGAGCAAGCAAAGGCAGAAGCCGAGAGGGACGCACTGCTTGAGATTGCTAAACAGGGGAAGGACTGCAAGACGTGCAAAAATAATGAGGTATGCGTCCAGCCCGGAATAGGCGCTGCACACCGGTGTGATAGATGTGTGGAGAAATGCGCTTGCTACGGGTGTGAAGGAGGACACTGGGAATGGCGCGGCTTGCCGGAAGCGCCGGAAGAAGGAGATCACCATGAGCCAAAGACGTGAAAAACGGAAGCGCCGCGAGCGGCGCCGGGAATATGCGCTGGAACTCCGGTGCTGGCAGAACAATGAGCCGCCGAAGATCCTGTTCTGGCGCTGGCGCAAATGGTATCGCTCGAAGCCGACGTTGAAGGACGGCGGGCATTGGAGCGTAAAGGGTATGTGGAGGTATTTGGAGTGAAATCTGTGCTTATCAGCATTCGGCCTGAATGGTGCAAGATGATTGCTGAAGGGAAGAAAACCATAGAGGTGCGCAAGACGCGCCCCAAACTGGAATGTCCGTTCCAGTGTTACATCTACTGCACAAGCGGGAAAACGGTTTGGACGCCCCAAAAGCCTTACTGCAAAAATATTGATGGAAGCATTGTTTACAAGCGGAAAATTATGAACATCAAGGTTGTCGGAGAATTTACGTGCGACCGTATTGACACATATCCATTCGTACAGCGCAGCCATCCCGAATTGAATGGTGCCAGAGATTGCGCGGATGGCTGGTATGGCATATACGAGGAGGAGCTTAGAGACACTTGCCTGTCCGAAATTGAGCTGAAGCTATACGGAAGCCACACTGGTCTCTATGGTTGGCACATCTCAGGCCTGAAAATTTACGATGAGCCGCGCGAGTTAAGTGAATTTGGGAGAATACGCGATTGTGAAAAGTGCGATGAAGCTCGGGCAAGCGCTTGCAACCAGTGCATATTTGATCGGGAAATAAAGCGCCCGCCCCAGAGCTGGTGCTATGTAGAAGGAGGCGTTTGACGGTGCCTATCTTGAATTACACGACGAAGATTGACGTTTTTACGACGCTCGGTGAGATTCAAGCCCAGCTCGTCAAGCACGGCGCGAAGAAGATCATGCAGGACTATGACGATTCCGGGCATATCACGTCGCTATCCTTCCTGATTGATACCCCGGACGGCCCGCGCGGAATCCGTCTCCCGGCAAACGTCGATGCTGTGTTGGCTGTGCTGGCGAAGCAGAAAGTCAAATGCGGCCGCGATCAGGCAGAACGCGTCGCTTGGAGAATCCTCAAAGATTGGGTAGCAGCACAAATGGCGATTCTGGAATCTGAGATGGTGCAAATGGACGAAGTTTTTCTGCCGTACATGGTAAACGATTCCGGGCAGACGCTTTTCCAGTGCTACAAAAACAAACAACTTGCGATTGGAGGATATTGATGGAAGCAGTTAATTGTTTGAGATGCGGATACAAAGACGCCGATAACGGAAATTGCACCGCTGCAGGCGGATTCTGCACGGCCGTTCCAGCAGCGTATTGCCCGTTGCTGCGGCAGTATTTAGGTACAGGGATGACACCGGAACAGGCGGCAAACGCCAAGACTATCATCGAATCCGCATTTGCGGAGGACACTTCGAAAGCTGAACGAATCAGAAAGCTGCTGGCCGCTGATAAGGAGGGCCGTGTCCTGATTCTGCCGTGCAAACGCGGGGACGGTATTTACATCTGCAGCGCTGGCCGCGCATGGAGATTCTGGGTGACCGATGTGAGTACGCTTAATGGGCGTACAGTGCTTAATGTGCAAGGATTCGGAACGATTGCAGCAGATGACGTCGGAAAAACAGCGTTTCTCAGCTTAGAAGAAGCCGAGCGGGCTTTGGAGGAACAGAAAAATGTCTAAGCCGAAAAAGCTGGGTATGCCAGCCGCCTACACCTCGAATGCCAGAGCTGATTTCCTGCGCCGCCCGAAAGCGGCAGAACGTCGGAAATGGACTGTCGCAAGCGATGATCGGCTGGAACGTATGGAGCAGAAACGTATTGAACGCAAAAAGGAGGGCTGTGAGCATGGTTGAAGTCCACTGGATGCAGCTTTTGCGTCTTTTCTTGCTCGGATTCTATCTTGGTTGGATTGTCTGCGGCTTCTACCGCGATGGGAGGTGAAAGTGATGAACGAAAGGCAAATCCTCGGTAGAGCAGTTTCCTTCTACGGCAGTGAGATTCAAAGAGTTGTTGCAATCGAGGAACTGAGCGAACTGCAAAAAGAGCTGTGTAAAAGTCTTAGAACAGGAGCCGACAGACCGCACATTGCCGAAGAAATTGCGGACGTGCAGATCATGCTGGAGCAGATGATGATGCTCTATGAATGCCACGAAGATGTTTCGATTTGGCGGAGTAAAAAGGTCGAGCGTCTGTATGAGCGGCTAATCCGCGACGGTGGAATGCGAGGTGCAGAATGCCAAGAACCGATGAATTGACCTGCCGATTTTGCGGCGCGGACAGCCGCTGCAAGATCGAAAAAGTGTGTATGCGAGCCAGAACACCGCCTATGTTTTGCGTCAGGTGCTATAATTGCGGTAGAGCGGGTACACCGAAAGGCACAAAGAAAACCGCAATCCGGGCTTGGAAAAAAGCAAAGTAACGATGGAAAGGGGCGGCGCACATGACTCTGGCGGAACTGAATGGACACCTTGACCTTGTCCAGCAGCTTCAGAAAACAGAAGAATTGATCCAGGGCTTGTGGGATGCTGCCGTTCCCGGCGCACAAAAGCTGGATGGAATGCCTCATGCTTCGGGTGTCAGCGACAAGGTTGGAATCCTCGGCGCTGAGATCGCGGATATGGAAACGCAGCGCGACGAGCTGAAAGAGCAGATCGCAAAGAGCGAGGAAACCGTCGCCGTCTGGATCGCCAGCATTGAAGACTGTATGACACGTATCATCTTCCGCTTGCGGTTTATCCGTGGAATGTCATGGCGCGAGGTGTCTCAGACCGTCGGAGGGCGCAATACAGAGGATTCTGTGCGGATGGTATGTTATCGTTACTTATGCGCTCAAAAGTCGTTCTGAGGGGTTGCAAGTCGTTTGTTGCTTTTCGTTTGACAATCTGATATGGTTATACTCGCAAATCCTAAATCAAGCCGGGCGGCGCTCCTGATCGGGGGCGCTGCTCATTTTATTCGGAAGGAGGACTTGCCTCCACGATGCTCCTTGCGTGGAGGATGGCTCGAACCTGCGGCGTATCGCCAACGCTGCCGGCTGCGGGTACATCGAAAAAAGGAGGAAACCCTATGTTGCTCACATGAGCGGCGCGGGGTCAGCAGCAATGATCTACTTGCAAAACAACGTATTCGATGAAGCATTGGAACGGCTGCGGATGATCTTCGACGGCCACGACGATGTGATCGTCAGCATGTCCGGCGGCAAGGACAGTACAGTTCTTTTCCGCATGGCGCTTATGGTTGCGCAGGAGCGCGGGCGTCTGCCGCTCAAGGTATTCTGGCTCGATCAGGAAGCTGAGTGGCAAGCGACGGTGGACTATATGCAGCACATCATGGAGCTGCCGGAAGTCACGCCGTACTGGTATCAGATCCCCTTTGAATTCACAAACACGCTCTCCCCGGAGAAGAATTTCATCAGTGTTTGGAATCCGGAGGACAAAGCGATCTGGATTCACCCGCAGCACCCGCTCTCCATCAAGGAAAACCCCAGCAGCGAAAAACGATTCCATGAGCTTGTCAACGTCCTCCCGCCCTACTGCACCGATTCTGAGAATTGTGCCGTGCTGGTGGGTATGCGCATGACGGAAAGCCTGAACCGGCGCGTTGCTATCACGCAGCATGAAGCCCGATACAAAGGCGTGACGTGGTGCAAGAAGAAAGTTGGCAGGTGTCAGGTGTTCTGGCCGATCTACGATTTCACCAACGATGACATCTGGACAGCCATTGCCAAGAATCACTGGGCGTACAATCGCGTCTACGATCTGCAATACCAGTGGGGCTTGGCCAAGGAGGCCATGCGCGTCTCAGCGCTCATCCACGAAACCGCCTGGCACTCGATTGAAATGCTGCAGGAGTTTGAGCCGGACACCTACAACAAGTTCATCCGTCGCGTATCTGGCGTCGGTACATTCGCCCATACCTTTGACAGCGGCGACATCATCCCGCGCCAGCTCCCCTTTGCATTCCGTTCGTGGCAGGAATACCGCGACTATCTGCTCGTCAATATCGTGAAGCCCGAATACCACGAGCTGTTCCGAAACCGCTGGAAGAATCAGACCGGAGACGAATGGTATCGTGTCCATGTCAAAGAGATCGTCCTGAATGATATTGATGGCACGAACAACGCAAATGCCCGCTCCCGTTTCCGCATCCGGGAAAAGGCTCCCACCTACCGCAAACGCGACGCCGCGCAGTTTGAGCAATATATGGGCAGCAAGAAATGATTTCAGATCAGCCCATTCATCAGGTCGAGTGGATACCCATTGAAAAGGTCCACGCAAACGACTACAACCCCAACAGTGTCGCCACGCAGGAGATGAAGCTGCTTTATCGCTCCGTCAAAGCGGACGGCTACACGCAGCCCGTCGTTACCATCTACGACGAAAAGAAAGACCGGTATGTTATCGTCGACGGCTTCCACCGATACAGCATCATGCGCAGATTCAAAGACATCTACGCTTCATGCGAGGGGAAGCTGCCCTGTGTTGTGCTTCACGGCAAGACCATGAATGATCTCATGGCCTCGACCGTTCGGCACAACCGCGCCAGAGGCAAGCACTCCATTAACGGTATGTCCAATATCGTCATGGAAATGCTGATGAACGGCGCGACCGACCTGCAGGTCTGCAATGAGCTTGGCTTAGAGCCGGAAGAGCTGGTGCGCCTCAAGCACATCACCGGATATGCGAAGCTCTACGAAAACAATTCATTCACACGCGCTGCGATCTCCGAGAATCAGGCGCGTCAGCTTCAGAAGTATCGAAAGGAGGCTGGCACTGATGGAGATTGTTAATCAGATCGTGATGAAGAAGATTTCCGAGGTCAAGCCCTATGTACGCAATCCCAGGAAAAACGATAAGACGGTCAACCTGCTTGTCGAGATCATTCCGAAGGTTGGCTTCAACGTGCCGCTGGTCATCGACCGCAACGGTATCATCGTCAAAGGTCATGCCCGTTATGCTGCCGCCATTCGGCTCGGCATGGAGGAAATACCCTGCGTCGTAACAGACGCCGACGAAGAAACGATCAAGCTCGACCGTCTGGCCGACAACCGCATTTCCGAATTCTCCGAGTGGATCAACGACGAGCTGCTCCACGAGATCGATATGCTCAACCTTGACTTTGACTTCGATCTCGAATCCCTTGGCTTCCCCGCTCCCAGCGACGATTTTGACGCCGATGCTCTTTTCGATGATGGGGTGGTCGGTGAATCCGAAGAGGACCGCCGTGCCAGATACCAAGCCTATCTGGATAACGCCGCAAAGGAAGAAGCACAGAATGTTGCAATCACCACGCAGGAGCAAGTAGACCGCGCCAAAGCGTCCGCTCTGAGCGTAGCCGAGAAGCCGCCCAAGTATGCCAAGGTCGTTTGTGAGCATTGCGGCCACGTCATGTTCATCAAGGAGGGCGATGCAGTTTTCTCCGTAGAACAATCGTAGCCACCGGTAATTATTCATAAGGGCTGGGTGGGTATGCAGCCAATCCCCTGTCAAATCCGTACCGATGTGAGGCGATAAACGATGCAAGAACAAGAGAAGATTCCTGTCTGGGTGCAGATCGTCAATGGAAAGACGGTGTGCATCTGCCATCGAGGGCGCAAAGGCTGCAAGAAGCCCTGCGAGAAGGACGTTGTCACGCGCGATAAGTTTGCTGGGTGGCAGGGTATCATGCGTCGTGATCGATTCGGCCGCTGAAAAGGTACTGTCGGGAGGGGGCGGCATCTGTTGCGGGCTCGACGACCCCATTTTTCGCCTAGTTAGTTTCCTGTTTTTCGGGTAATTTCGTTACGATTACCGCTGGAATATGCGCTGGTATCGAGACAGATACCGCGCATTTTTCATACCACGGCGCGGGTGAGGCATACCGCGCCGACCTCCTAATGTTCATATGGTCACATCGGGGTAAGGACCACGCCCGTGCAGCACAGGTGCCGCGGTGGAATTCCGCTGAGCCCCATCCGAAAAAGCGTGAAAGGAGTTTGCTATATGGCTGAAACAAAAGCGAAGATCGATGCCGAAGCTGAAATCAGCACGACAGAGCTGGCCGCGATCCTCGGCGTGACGGCGCGGCGTGTGCAGCAGATGGCGCAGGACGGAACAATCGTTCCGGTGCGACGCGGCTACTTCCAGCTCGGCGATGCGGTTCAGCGATATATCAACTTCCTTTCCAAACCGCAGATCAGTGAGGCCGAGCAGAAGCTTGAAACAGCGAAGCGGCAGTCCGAAGCGCAGCTCAAGCTCTCCAAAGCTCAGCTTGCGAAGATGGAGGTCGAGGAGCTGAAAGGCAAGCTGCACCGCTCGGAAGATGTGGAGGGCTTCACGGAAGATCTGATTTACACCATCCGCGCTGCGCTGCTGTCGCTTCCGGGGCGGCTGTCGGTTGACGTCACCGCCGCGCAAAGCCCGGCTGAGGCTGCCGAGATCATCCGCAAGGAAGTCCATAAGGTCATGCGCGAGCTGGCTGCGTATCACTACGACCCTGAGAAATACGCCGAGAAAGTAAACGAGCGGCGCGACTGGAGCAATGCGGGGCGCAGCTATGACGAAGAATGAGGCAGCGGCCGATGCGCTGAAAAAAGCCGAAGCCGAACGCCAAGCCAAACGGCGCGGCGCGGCACGTCTGACCAAGGCCATGCGCAAGGCGCTGGCCGGTATGACGCCGCCTGATGACCTTACCGTCACCCAATGGGCAGAAGCCAAACGCCGCCTCTCTGCCGAGAGCGCGGCCGAACCCGGCCCGTGGCGTACGGAGCGCACGCCCTATCTGCGCGAGCCGATGGACGCTTTTACGGACCCAAAGGTGCGGCACATCGTCATGGTGGCCGCATCGCAGGTCGGCAAGTCCGAGTTTCTGAACAACTGCATCGGCTACATCATTGACGAAGACCCCGGCTCTATTCTGTTCATTCATCCTACGACCATCGACGCACAGGAGTATTCCAAGCTCCGTATCGCGCCGATGCTGCGTGATAGCCCGGCTCTGCGACAGAAGATCGCCGCGCCGAAAAGCCGTGACTCTCACAATACGATTCTCCAAAAGGCCTATCCGGGCGGCATCCTTACGATGTGCGGCTCGACCGAGGCTCACGCACTGGCATCAAAACCTATCCGCTATGTGTTCGGCGATGAACGCGACCGATGGGCAACGAGCGCCGGCAATGAGGGCGATCCGTGGGATCTGGCAATGGCCAGACAGACCACGTTCTATAACGCCAAGGCTGTCGAGGTTTCGACCACAACGATCAAGAATGCCAGCGCCATCGAAGCTGCCTATTACACAGGCACGATGGAACGGTGGAATTCCAAATGCCCGCATTGCGGCGAGTACCACGAAATTCGCTGGTCTGATATTCGCTTTGAGTACGACGAAATCATCGTATCTCACAAGAAGACCTACAAGGTCAAGAAGGTGTACTACACCTGCCCCGGCTGCGGCTGCATTTCCACGGAAGCGGAAATGAAACGTGCCCCGGCAAAATGGATTGCCGAGAATCCGGAAGCCTACGGCCAAGGAACCCGTTCTTTCTGGCTGAACGCTTTCGTCAGCCAGTGGGCTTCGTGGGAGTCTATTGTTCTGAAATATCTCAATGCGCTCGGCAGCACGAAGAAGATGCAGGTCGTTTTCAACACCTGCTTCGGCGAGCCGTGGGAAGATCGCGGTGACATCGAGGATGAGGATTCCCTGCTCGCTCGCCGTGAGGACTACGGCAAGGACAAAAACGGTGAGCCGGTCGAGCTGCCGCCGGGCGTCCTCGTTTTGACGGCTGGCGTTGATACGCAGGATGATCGCATGGAGTATGAGATCGTCGGGCACGGGTTCTTCGGCGAAACATGGGGCATTGAAAAAGGAATCGTCATGGGACGCCCAGATGATGACGCCACATGGAACAAACTCGATGAAGTTGTGTTCGACCGTGTGATGCGTTTTGAGAACGGCGTCGGCCTGCGGGTGTCTATGTCCTTCGTGGATGAGGGCGGTCACTTCACGCAGAGCGTTCGCGCTCAATGCAACGCCAGAATCAGCAAGAAGGTATTCTGCATCAAAGGTATGCCAGGACAGGATAAGCCCTATATCTCGCCGCCGAAAAAGCAGAAGATCTTCGTCAATCAGATCGCTGTCGGCACCTGCTGGCAATATCAGCTCGGCGTCGATTCCGGAAAGGAAATCATCATGGACAATCTGCGCGTACAGACGCCCGGACAGAAATATTGCCATTTTCCGAAGCGCGACGATTACGGCAGCACCTATTTTGCGGGCCTGCTATCGGAAACGAAGGTTTATGATCCGAACAAGAAGCAGCCGTGGTCGTGGAAGAAGATTCCCGGACACGAGCGCAACGAGCCTTTGGACTGCCGCAACTACGCACTGGCCGCGTTCAAGGCTCTGCCCAAGAATCTTGATGAGATCGACCGCCAGATCAAGGCTGCTTCCGGTGTCCGTGTGCCTGCTCCGCCCTCGGCGAACATCACACCGCCGAAGCGCCGCACGGCGCAGCGCGGCAGGCAGAAATACTACGACGATTGGTAAGGAGCGTGTTTTATGGCAAGCAGAATCATCATTGAGAAGCGGCTTGCGTTCCGCGAAGCGGCGCTTGAAAAGCTCTACGACGCATACACGGCGCTGGTAGACGGCGGCGTAAAATCCTACATGATCGATGACCGGCAGCTCACCCGTTTTGATCTCCCGGCGCTGTCTGAGGAAATTAAGCAGATGGAGAACGAGATCGATCAACTGACCTCGGAGCTGAACGGCAGCAAGCGCCGCAAGGCATTCGGCGTCATCCCCCGCGATTGGTGACCTTTTTCGTGAGGCCACGAAAATGATAAATACAGCAATTCGCCCGAAAGGGCTTTTGCACGGACAGTCTGGCGGAGTTTTCTCCTTTCGCCGCCAGACCGTCCGTTTTCTATTTCACAGGAGGCGAAAGCATTGAGCAAGAGAAATCACAGCCGGAGCGCTGCTCCGTATGCCAAGGGCTATAGCGAAGCTGGCGCGAGCGTCACCCGGCGCGCGCTCAAGGGGTTCACCCCAGACAGCGGTTCGCCCAACGAAGATATTAACCGCAACAACGCCACGCTGCGCCAGCGGTCGAGAATGCTTTATATGGCATCGCCCGTGGCCACGAGCGCCATCAATACCAACCGCACAAAGGTTGTCGGTACCGGCCTGACACTGAAAGCAACCGTCGACCGCGACCTGCTGGGGCTTTCTCCGGAGGCGGCAAAAGAATGGCAGCACAAGGCCGAGATGGAATTTCGACTCTGGGGCGGTAAAAAGCAGAACTGCGACGCGCTCGGCCTGAACAACTTCATGGCTCTGCAGCAGCTCGCGCTCAAATCGTGGCTCATGTCCGGAGACGTGTTTGTCCTAGTGAAGCGTTACCCGGCGACGCCGCTGAATCCATACTCCATGCGACTGCACGTCATTGAGGCAGACCGTGTTTCCACGCCTACCGACTTCAGCGGAGGCTATACCTACGGCGGCTTCGTGGACGCTGTCGTTCCGGACGGGAGGCCCGGCGCCGGTCACCGCGTTTTCGACGGCGTGGAGGTCGACAAAAACGGCCGCGTCGTCGCCTATTACATCAGCAACACCTATCCGCACCAGATCACGACCGAGAAGCAGGAATGGACGCGCGTCCCGGCCTACGGTGAGCGCACCGGCCTGCCGAATATCCTGCACATCATGGACAGCGAGCGCCCCGATCAGTACCGCGGCGTTCCGTATCTGGCGCAGGTTATTGAACCGCTTCTGCAGCTTCGCCGCTACACGGAATCGGAGCTGATGGCCGCGCTGGTGCAGAGCTTCTTCACGGCGTGGATTGAGACGGAAACCGATCCGTCCGGTACGCCATTCAATGAAGTCGGTACAGGAGACATTGCCGGCGTTCCGACCGCCAGCCCGGATGGCGCTGGCGCGAGCAATATTTCCGACGATCCCAACGAGTACGAAATGGGGCCGGGTACGGTAGCGCATCTTGCCCCCGGCGAGAAAGTTGTTTTCGGCAGTCCGAATATCCCGACCGCAGGATTCGAGACGTTCGTGAAGACAATTTGCCGTCTGGTCGGCTCGGCGCTGGAGCTGCCTTATGACGTACTCATCAAGGAATTCAACAGCTCCTATTCTGCGAGCCGCGGTGCGCTGCTGGAAGCATGGGAAGCGTTCAAAATGCGCCGGTCTTGGTTCGTGAATGACTTCTGCCAGCCGATCTACGAGCTGTTCATGGCTGAAGCTGTTGCGCTCGGACGCATCAATGCTCTGGGCTTCCACACAGATCCGCTCTTGCGCGAGGCGTGGTGCGGCGCTCGCTGGATCGGCCCGGTGCAAGGCTCCCTCGACCCGAAGAAGGAGGCCGAGGCCGCTCTGATGCTGACCAACCGCGCCATCAAGACGAACGATCAGGTCACGCGCGAAATGTCTGGCGGCGACTGGGAAGAAAACGTCGATCAGCTTGCGCGTGAAAATGAATTGCTCGCGGCCATCGGGAGTGTGCAGCAGCCAGCAGGAAACACACCGCCCGCGAGCGGTGAAGAATGAAGGAGGAATCGGGCATGAAAACGAAAAATGCGCCGGCTATTTCGATCAGCAAAAAGGTCTACACCATGGCCACTACGGATGAATCTGGCAGCTCGGCCGAGATCACCATGTATGGCGACATCTACGAGCAGCAGCCGACAAACTGGTGGGGTGAACCCATTGAGGGGCAGTACATTCTGCTCAGCGAGTTTTTGGAGGACCTCAAGCAGATTTCTTCCTGCAAGAACATCACAATCCGCATGAACAGCTACGGCGGCGACGCCGGGGCCTCGAACATGATTCATAACCGGCTGCGCGAGCTTTCCCGAAGCGGTGCAAAGCTCACCTGCATTGTGGACGGCGTGGCCATGTCGGGCGGCAGCATCATCATGTGCGCCTGCGATACGGTCAAGGTCAATCCGTCCAGCATTATTATGATTCACAAATGCTGGCAGTTTCTTTTCGGCGGCTATAACGCCGATGAGCTACGGGAACAGGCCACGCAGCAGGACGCATGGGATAAGATGCAGTCCGAGGTCTACAAGCGCAAAACCGGGCTTTCCGAAACAGTCATCATGCACATGATGGCAGATACAACCTACATGACAGGTCGTGAGGCCATTGAAAAGGGCTTCGCGGATGAACTGATTGAAGATGCCGAGCCTGTCGGTATCGCCGCCAGCGCGGATGGGCGCAGCCTGTTCGTGCGCGGCAAGCAGTTTCACCTCGCTCCGGGCATGTTTGCCCCGGACAACATTCCTACGGTCGATTCCGAGGCAGCGGCCCCGGTTGAGGCGAATAAAAACAAGCCGGAGAATCCCGGCGAAGAAGGAGGAAACTCTATGACACTGGAAGAGCTCCGGGCAAAATACCCGGACGAAATCGCTCAGGCTGAAGCTGCTGCACGGGCCGCTGTCGATCACACCGAAGCGGTCACTGCGGCGGTTCAGGCTGAACGGGAACGGATGCAGGAAATTGACGAAGTCGCCAGCCTGCTCGATCCTGCTGACGTGCGCGAAGCCAAGTACGGCGAAAAGCCTTGCACCGCCGCCGATCTGGTAATGGCCGACGCGAAGAAGCGCGCCAAGCAGGGCAAGAAATTCCTGTCCGACCTCAAGGACGATGCCGACGAATCCAACGCTGAAGACGTTGGCGCGACACCTCCCCCCGCTGAGGAAGAGAAAGAAGACGATGACGCGAAGAAGACCCCGGAAGCGCGGATGGCTGATGCAAGAGCCAAGGTTTCTGCGCTGTTCGGCAAGAAGGAGGGCTAAGCTATGACGAACCTGAGCAAGAAACTCGGTGAGATGAATTTCGATGGTCTGTTCACGGACGTCGTGCCTGCCGTTCAGGTACGCGGCGGCACCATTCGCAAGCAGACCACTTCTGCTGTCACACTCAAGCGCGGCACGATCCTCGCAAAATCCTACGGCACGGCTGGCGACGGCAAGCTGGTGATCCTCGGCTCCACTGCCGCGACCAATGAAACGCTGACGCCGGATTGCGTACTCTGCGACGATGTTACCGTTGGCACCGACGCCGACGAAAAGGTCGCAGTCTACACGGCCGGCTGCTTCGACCCCGACAAGGTGAGCGTCGCTGCCAGCTACAGCATCACCGAAACCGACAAAGACAATCTGCGTATGCGCGGCATCGTCTTCAAGGACGCTGCCGCCGCCAACTAAGGAGGGAGTCAACTATGAGTGCAGAACTGAACTTCTTTGATACCTATGTCCTGATGGCGATTGTCGAGGAAATTGTTCCCCGGCAGACGTTCTTCAAGGATCGCTACTTCCCGACCGGCGATGGCGACATCTTCGCGTCCGACAAGGTGCTGACCGAGTATCGCAAGGGTGACCGCAAGATGGCGGCTTTCGTGTCTTCCCGCGCCGGTGATATTCCGATGGAGCGCCGGGGCTACGAAATCCACGAGCTTCAGCCTGCGTTTATCGCGCCGTCCCGTCTGCTGACGATGGACGATCTGCGCAAGCGCGGCTTCGGTGAAGCAATCTACGCCAACAGCACCCCGGCACAGCGTGCCGCCCGCCTGCAGCGTGACGATCTTGCAGATATGGAACGCCGCATCATCCGCCGTGAAGAATGGATGGCGGTGCAGACTATGATCAACAACGCCTGCACGATGCAGTCTTACATCGATGACAAGACTGAGGGCGAGAAGCTGTATGTGCAGTTTTACGACACGACGAGCGATCACACCTACACTGTCAGCACCAAGTGGAACGCAGCGAATGAGAAAGGCAAAGCGTTCTTCGGCGACGTGAAGAATATGTGCCGCAAGCTCTCCAAGCGTGGTCTTCACGCAGCCGACCTCGTGATCGGCTCTGATGTTGCCGACGCGATTCTCGGTCTGGATGACGTCAAGTCCCTGCTCGACCGCAACAGTGGTATCATTATCGGCACGATCGATCAGCAGCTCAGCGCCTATGACGGCGTTGTCTACATGGGTACGCTGAATTTCGGCGGTTTCCGTCTCAACGTGATTTGCGTGGACGAAACCTACGTCGATGACAGCGGTGAGGAGCAGAGGTACTTCCCCGCGACCTCCGCAATGGTCACGGCTCCTGACTGCGGCCACATGATGTACGGCCAGATCACGCAGATTGATTACGGCTCGACCGACTTTACTACCTACGTTGCAAAGCGTGTGCCGAAGTTTGTCCTTGACCAGCCCGGCGATAAGCGCAAGCTGCGCCTTGCCACCCGTCCGTTGGCTGCACCGAAAGATGATTGCCCGTACATCTACGCGGCAAACGTCGTGGCCTGATCGGCGCGTGAAAGGAGTACGGCATGAAAATTGAAATTATCAGCGGTTCCTACGGCTGGCGTAAGACCAAGGACGCCATGCCGAAGCTCGTTGAGCGCGGCGGCATCTGCGAGGTAGACGAAGCCGAAGCAAGGCGTCTCGTCGCACTCGGCGTCGCAGCGATCGTCCACGAAGCAGACGAAGCGCCTGTTGCAAGCGGCAGCACGGTCGAAAGCGGCGACACCCCCTGCGCCGATATGCCCAGCGAAGAAAACGGCGCAGAGAGCGGCGCAGAGGCCCATCTCGACGCGGAGCAGCTACAGGAAATGACGGTGGCACAGCTCAAAGAGCTTGCCGCCGAGCTTGGCATTGAAACGGCGAAGCTCCGCAAGAAAGATGACCTGATTGCGGCAATCGTTGCCGTGCCCGTCGAGCCGGGCGAGGAAATCAGTGAGGATGATCTTCCTGATCTGAGCGCCGCCGCGCCGGTGGTATGAGCAAATTCAAGGACATGGTCGCGCGTGACAATGCGCGGACCTTTATGAACCTCGACGAGTTTGCAGAGAAGCGGATCGTGGTCTACGACGGCGTGACATACGACGGCGAGGATCACGCTGGCATTCCGGTTGTGCTGTCCGGGCTGAAAGAGAAAGACCGCCGCCAGCTTATGAGCGATCATATTCAGGGGCTGTTCCTCGTTTCGTCCGTGCTGCATTGCAGGATTCAGGATCTCGGCGGCAACCAACCGGAAAAAGGGACGCGCATGGAGATCAGCGATCCCGATGACGCCACTTTCTTCCGACGCTTCTACGTCGCGTCCTCTGTCTGTGAACTCGGTCTGCTGCGTGTGGAACTGGAGGCGTTTGACGAATGAATAAGGGATTTGCTCCGTACACAGCAAGTTTCCAGGCGCGCGTTGAAATTGTTTCTCCAGAGCTACTTCACAATGCAGAACAGCAACTTGCAGATATTCCGGGTGGCATTGAAATTGCGATGAAGCGAGCAATGAACCGCGCGACAGCGCACCTTCGGACGCAAAGCACCAGAGAAATCCGTAAGCGGTACGATATAGCCAGAAAGGATATTCGCGCTGAGCAGAACATTACGACAAGCTATCGGTATTTCAACGGGGTTGAAGCGAAAATTTCCTTTCGCGGCAAAAAGATTCCGCTTTGGCGTTATGGCGGCTCATCTCCCAGCAAACCGACCGTCAACACGGAAAAGACCGTCATGGCAATCGTCAACGGCAATCTGCGCCCGGTTCATCCGGGCATTGCCGCGACCGGCCATCAGTTTCTTTCGACCGCGCCGACTACGTTCTCCCGCGCATTTGTCGCGCAGATGCAGTCTGGTCACATCGGCATCTTCGAGCGCACCGGCGGCAGAACTGCCACAGGCGATGCCGAGATCAAGGAGATCATGGGTTCTTCTGTTCCGCAGATGCTCGGTGGCGATGAGGTGAAAGAGCGCCTCGGTGAACAGGCGATGAGCAAGTTCGAGGAGCGACTGATGCATGAGGTGGATGCGATAGTGAAAGGATGGGTGTCTGTATGACACGACTGAATTTACTGGACGCGCTTACGAGTTTCACGAATGAGGTCATGCGCGAAATTCTTCTTCCCGTGCGGCGGCAGAAGGGCGACGAGGAAGAACCTGCCGAGCGCCCGCCGCTGGTCTACCGCCAGCGTCTGCCCGATGTCAAATCCGCGACCTCGAAAGCGCCGTACATTCTGCATCAGATCGTCACTGGCGAAGATGAGCAGAAGCCCGGCGAGCCGACGGACAGCAGCGTTGAGGTCCGCTCTCTTTTCTGCGTGTACGGTGAAGACGATCAGGAAGGTGCGCTGCGGTTGCTTACGACGGTCGAGCATTTCCGTCAAGAGCTTCTGATGCACGGAGTAATCGCCAAGCAGTTTGCGCTGGATCTTTCACAGAAGCTGTCCACACTCTACTACACCGACAACACCGCACCGTACTTCTGCGCGGAGCTGGTGTCGGTATGGAAAATCCCCAGTGTCAACAGGGAGGCATTTGCATGGTAAAAGCCAAAGGCAAGGCCGGTGCGAAAAGCGCCGGCTTTTGTATGTACATCGGGCCGAGCATCGTCGGCACGATCCAGCAGGCGCGTATTCTGTACGGTGACAAGCAGGACGCGCTCGCGCAGATCTCGGCAGCGGTTGAGAAATATCCGCTGATTGCCACGCTGGTTATTCCCGGCGATCAGGTGTCCGAGGCAAGAATCAAAGTCAAAACACCCGGTAATCTGCTCTACGTGAATTATCACAAGCTGGCAGACCGGAGAAAGAAGGAGGAGTAACCATTGAAGCATGGCGTATATGTGCGGGAGCAGAAAACGAGCGTTTCGACGCCCGTTGTCGCTGAATCCGGTGTGCCGTTCGTTGTCGGCACAGCACCGGTTCACTCCGCAGAATCCCCGGCCGCGCTCTTTACCCCGGTGCTTTGCACCGACTGGGAAGACGCGGTAAAGAAGCTGGGCTATTCCGACGACTGGAAGACCTACACGATCTGCGAAGTCATGTACTCGCATTTCAAGCTGTTCCAGCGTCAGCCAATCATCTTCTGCAACGTGCTTGATCCGAGCACCAACAAGGAGGCCGTCGCGGGCGCGGAAGTCACCCTTTCCGGCAAGCAGGCAAAGCTGCCGTTCGACGCGATCCTGTCCAGTCTCGTTGTCAAGACGGCATCTTCGTCCGAATCGCCGCTTGTCAAAGACACGGACTATGCCGCGTACTACTCGGACGGCAACCTTATCGTCGAGACGATCGAGGACGGCGCAGCCAAGGCCGCGACCAAGCTGTATATCAGCTACGACAAGATCAAGACCGCCGACATCGACGATGATGACATCGTCAAGGGCATCGAAGCCATCGACCTTTGCATGGCAACCGTCAGCACCACGCCCGACCTCATTATCGCGCCCGGATGGTCGCATACCAGCACGGTGCAGGCCGTCATGGCGGCGAAGGCCGAAGTCATCAACGGCATTCTCGGCGCAAAGTCCATCTGCGATATTGACTGCTCCGCCAACGGCGCGCGCAGCTATGACGCCGTCGCCGCGAAGAAGTCCGCGACGAACCTGATCGACCCGGCTCAGATTGCAGTCTGGCCGCAGGTGAAGCTCGGCAGCAAGCAGTTCCATCTCTCCACCCAGCTCGCGGGCCTGATGGCGAAGGTGGACAGCGGCAACGACGGTGTGCCGTATGAATCGCCCTCCAATAAGGCCCTCCAGTGCGACGGCGCTTGCCTGGAGGACGGGACTGCCATCACCCTCACGCTGGAGCAGGCGAACATTCTGAACGCCAACGGCATTTGCACGGCGCTCAAGTTTATGAATGGCTTCGTGGCGTGGGGCAACTACACCGCCTGCTACCCCAGCAACACCGACATCAAGGACTATTTCATCCCGATCAGCAGAATGTTCAAGTGGGTCGGCAACTCCCTCATCAAGACGTTCTGGTCGAAGACGGACAGCCCCATGAACCGGCGCCTGCTGGACAACATCAAGGATTCCGCGAACAACTGGCTCGCAGGTCTTGTGGGCAGCGAGTATCTGCTCGGTGCCCGCGTTGAGATCCTCGACTCCGAGAATCCCATGACAGACCTCATGGCCGGTATTGTGAGAATCCACATCTACATGACGCCGCCCAGCCCTGCACAGGAGATCGACTTCGTACTCGAATACGACACCGATTACGTGCAGAGCGCGTTGGCGTGACGAAGGAGGACTGAACAATGGGAATGGTAGATCAGGCCGTCATCAACTTTGCCTGCTACGAAGACGCCAAAGACTTCCTCGGTCTGGCTTCCGTGACGCTGCCCGATGTTGATTTCATTGTTGCGACCGTCTCCGGTGCTGGCATTGCCGGCAACGTGGAGGCGCCGATCATCGGCCATATGAACGCCATGACCGCGCAGCTCAAATTCCGCACCTTCAGCGCTGAGAGCCTGAAGCTGCTGGAGCCGCGCGAACACAACATCGACCTGCGCGCGCCGCAGCAGGTGTACGACCCGATTGCGGGCGTTTACAAGACGCAGTCCGTCAAGCACGTCCTCGTGCTTGTTCCGAAGACGCTGTCGAACGGCAATATCGCCCCGGCGTCTCCCACGGACGGCTCTGGCAGCTACGCCGTGCGCCGCTGGGTGACGTACATCGATGACGCGAAGGTCATGGAGCTTGACCCGTACAACTACATCTGCGAGGTGAACGGTGTCGACTATCTTTCCGACACCCGCAAGGCCCTCGGCAAATCGTAAATCTTTGGGGCGGCGCGCGATGCGTCGCCCCACCACTCTTGAAAGGAGCTATGAATCATGGAAAACAAGAATATTCAGAAAACGACCGCAGAGGAAAGCAGTGACATCTTCGCTGTTGCGGAAGATCAGGATAAGAAAAACGCCGCAATCGACTATGCGGCATTTGTGATGCAGCTTGCAAGGCCGCTCGTTCACGATGAAAAAACCTACACGGAGCTGACCTTCAACTTTGAAGATCTCAGCGGAAATGACTCCCTTGCGATTGAGCGGGAGCTGCAAATGCTCGGGCATACGGTGATCGTTGCGAACTTTGACAGCGAGTACCTTATCCGTGTTTGCGTCAAGGCGTGCACCGAGAAACTTGGTCTTGACGCGCTTGGCAAGCTCAGCATCCGCGATTTCAACCGTCTGCGGAACACCGTAAGAGGTTTTTTATCGCGCAAGGAGTGATCGTCGGAGATGGCGGCGTATGGCTTCGCAGGCAATGCCTCGCCATGGCCCGGACGAACAACACTCCGGTAGATTTCTGGTTATCTCTACGTCTCGGCGAATTTTCGCAATGGGTGAAAGCCTCTAATGCGCTGATTGCCGAGGAAATGGAGAAGCGAAAACAAAAACGCAAGTGAAAGTGAGGCGGAGATATTGGCATCGCGGAAAGAATATGAGATGCTATTTGCGCTTGAAGCGCAGCTTGGCCGCGAGTTTCGCACGACCTTTGCAAAGGCCCGCGGCGAGCTCGGCGACACGGCCGATAGTGCAGAATCTTTCGGCAGCCGCGCGACACAGGCCGTGGACGCGGTGTCGAGCGTTCTTGCTGCGGCTGGTATCTCCGCTGCGCTTAAAGAAATAAAGGAAGGCTTTGACGAGTGTGTGCAGGCGTCGATGGATTTCGAGTCTGCCATCACCGGTGTCGCCAAGACGACAGACCTGACAGACGAAGAACTGGCAGATATGTCGGACGCAATTAAAGCCATGTCCACGGAGATCCCGGCATCTACGACCGAGATCGCCGCCGTCGCTGAAGCTGCTGGCCAGCTTGGCATTCAGAAAGACGCGCTGCTCGATTTTACGCGCGTTATGACAATGCTCGGCACAGCGACGAACATGACAGCCGAAGATGCCGCAACCGCCCTCGCGCGGTTCGCGAACATTACAGGCATGTCCGCAGACAATTATGATCGTCTCGGCGCCGTGATCGTTGATCTTGGCAATAACTTTGCAACGACCGAATCTGAGATCACGCAGATGGGTACGCGCCTTGCCTCTGGCGGCAAGCTGGCCGGATTGACAGAGCCGCAGATCATGGCGCTCGCCGCAGCAATGTCCTCCGTCGGCATCGAGGCCGAAGCTGGCGGTACGGCCATGACGCAGACGCTCAACGCCATCGAAAAGGCTGTTGCAACCGGCGAGGATTCCTTACAGAGCTTCGCAGATGTCGCGGGAATGTCTGCGGATTCGTTCGCGGAAATGTGGAATACGGACGCGCTGGGCGCTCTGACAGCGTTTATCCGCGGGCTTGGCAATCTGGACGAACAGGGCGAAAGCGCTGTTCTGGTGCTGGAAGACCTCGGCCTTACCGGCATTCGCCAGAGCAATATGCTCAAATCCCTCGCTCTGGCAGCAGACCAGATGGACAGCGCCGTACAGACGGCAAATACCGCGTGGGATGAGAATATCGCTCTGACGAACGAAGCCAACAAGCGATACGCCACCACGCAATCCAAGCTGGATATGATGCAGAACGCCTACAACAACCTCAAGGTTGCCGTAGGCGATGCTTTTACCCCGGCGCTGCGCGATGCCTACGACGCCGGTACGGACGTGCTGAATGTCCTCGGCGAGTTTGTGCAGGAGAATCCTGCGCTCGTCAAGGGTGTTGCAACATTCACGGGCGTAGTCGGCGGTGCAACGGTCGCATTGACGGCATACGCCGCAATCTCCAAAGTCATTAAAGCGCTCGACATGGCTACGATGTTCGGCGGCGCCGTCGGTCCTATCATGTTGGGCGTAACTGCCGTGGCCGCATTGACGGCTGGAATTGTTGCGCTCAGTGACGCTTCCAAGGACGACGCTGTTCCGTCCGTCCGGGAGCTGACTGAGGCGGCGCGTGAACTTGACAGCGCCATGAGCGACGCCAGAGCCGCTTGTGATGATACCGTCACAACGACGGAAGCATCTGCGAATGTCGCGAACAATTACATCGACCGTCTCGATGAGCTGAACTCTCTGAGCAAACTGAGCGCGGAGCAGCAGCGAGAATATCATGGCATTCTCGTCATGTTGACGCAGACTGTTCCGGATCTGGCCAACTACATCGATCTTGAAACCGATACGATCAATGGCGGCACGGAGGCGCTGCGGGCCAATACGCAGGCTTGGAAGGATAACGCCATTGCTCAGGCCTATCAGGAACAGCTCACTGAGATTTACAGCAAAAATGCCGACGTTCTGATTGAAGCAGAAAAGAACAAAATCGGTCTGCGCGACGCTGAGGGCAAGCTGGCTGTGGCGCAGAAAGCACAGAACGACGAGTTTGAACGCCAGAATCGGCTCTATCAGGAAGCCAATCAGAAGGTCCAGGAATACTACGAGGAAACAGGCCTTGTCACCGACGCCAATATGTGGCTCGGCGAAACGACCGACGAGCTGAACTGGAAGCTGGAACAGAACGCGCAAGCGGTTATGGAAGCACAGGACGCTGTCGACGCCTACCAGAAGGCCATTGATAAAGACAACGACGCGCTGCAGGCCGCGCAGGACGAAATTGCACTCGCTGAGGAAGCTGTTCAAAACCTGACAACGGCCACTGAAGATTCCACCACCGCAACCGAGGACGCGAGCCGCGGCTACGGTGAGCTGAACACCGAGATCAGCAGCGTCAAGGAACGTGTCGAGGCTCTCCAGCAGGCGTATCAGGAAGCCTATAAAGCTGCCGCAGAAAGCGTTCAGGGCCAATATGCACTTTGGCAGCAGGCAGACAGCATCGTTGCGACCTCTGCGTCCAGCATCAACAGTAATCTCCAAGGCCAGATCACGCATTGGCAGACCTACAACGATAATCTGGCCAGCCTGCGTGACAGGGCTGGTGATATTGAGGGCCTGACCGAAATGATCGGTTCTTTCGCAGACGGCAGCTCCGACAGCGTGAATGCGGTTGCCGGCATGGCTGCGGCCAGCGATGAAGAATTGGCCGCGATGGTCGAAAGCTGGAATAAGCTGCGCGAGGAACAGAATAAAGCCGCCGAGGACATCGCAGACTTCCGCACCGGCTTCTCTGAAACTATGGACGCGATCAGTGGAGACCTCGAAGCCACCATTGACGACATGGATCTTGGCACGGAAGCTGCGGAAGCCGGTCGTGCGACCATTCAGGGCTTCATTGATGGTGCAACCGGAATGCTGTCGACCGTGCAGTCGGCGTATTCCCAGCTCGGATACGCCGCCCTCGCTGCTCTCAGCCGAAACGTGCAGAACAATAATTCTGTTGCTTCGAGCCGCCGCATGAGCGGGTTCTCCCGATATGCCAGCGGCACAACCTCTGCCGAGGCCGGCCTTGCCCTCGTCGGCGAAGAAGGCCCGGAGTTTGTGATGATGCGCGGCGGCGAAGCGGTCTTGAACGCGGCCGACACACACAGCGCCATCGAAGCTATGACTTCCACTTCGGACAGCTCCGTTCCAGTGCAGGTCAACATCACCGTCGAGGGCGATGTCAACGACGGCGTTATGGAGCGCCTTGAAACCTATGGCGAGGAATTTGCCGCACAGGTACGCGCGGTGATTCGAGAAGACAATATCAACGCGCAACGGGGGGCGTACAGATGAGCAGAATCTACACGACTGTGCAGGGCGATATGTGGGATATGATCGCCTACAAGGAGATGGGCAGCGTCGACTATACCGACGATCTGATGAACGCCAATAGCTCGCTGCTCAGTTATTTCTCCTTTCCCGCAGGCGTCATGCTGACAATCCCTGATGTGGTGGAGCGCCGCGCATCTACGCTGCCGCCGTGGAAGCAGGTGCAGCGATGAGCAGCCGAAATCTCGCGAGACGCACAAAAGCCGAGGTTTCCTTCGGCGGCATCGACATCACAAAATCCATTCAGCCGTATCTTTTGTCGATCTCCTATACGGACAACGAAGAAGACGAAACAGACGATCTGCAAATCAAAATTCAAGACCGCGACGATCTCTGGCTCACGCAGTGTCTCGATGAAATCTCTGAAAAGCTGTCCTGGGCATCACCCTCTGGCGGCAGCGCGTCTGGCGATGCTGTTGTCAGCGAAGCAAACAAATACCTCGGTACACCGTATGTTTGGGGCGGCAGCAGTCCGAGCGGCTTTGACTGCTCCGGTCTTGTCTACTACGCGCTCAACGAAGCCGGGATCAGCGTTCCCAGAACGACCGCGCAGGGCTACAAGGATATGGCTACACCGGTCAATGAAGCCACAGCGCAGCCCGGCGACCTCATCTTCTTCGGCACGCAGGGCGTTGTCGACCACGTAGGTATCTACATGGGCAATGGGCAAATGGTCAATGCGACCGGTTCGTGCGTCCAGATCACAGACATCAACACCCGCAGAGCCGGGATTATCAGTTGGGGCAGAATTGGCGGCGCCACGCAGAGCGGCTCTGCTGCCTCTGCACAGGCAGGCACGCAAAGCAGCGGCTCAGGATCTTCTACTTCCTCTGGCGAACAGGGTGCATCCTCCGATGGCGGCGGCGCAGAAGAACGGCTCGCCATGGACGTTGTGTTTGTCCGTGAGAACTGGAACAGCGACGGCTCCGACGCGGTGCTGCCGTGCGGAGAATTTGAGCTTGACAACATCTCCTGCAGCGGGCCACCGAACACAGTCTGCATCAAAGGATCTTCGATTCCGTTTTCTTCGCAGCTCCGGCAGACCTGCAAGAGCAAGGCATGGGAAAGCTACACGCTTAGCGGCATTGCGAATGAAATCGCCGGGAGCGGCGGTATGACCTGCATGTATGAATCGGACAGCGACCCATATTATGAGCGCGTCGAGCAGATCGACATGAGCGACATTGAGTTTCTGTCGCAGCTTTGCCATGATGCCGGCATTTCTCTCAAGGCAACAAACCGGATCCTTGTACTGTTCGATCAGCGCAAGTATGAGCAGAAGCCAGAAGTCCGCACCATCAGACGCTATGACCACAGCTATAAGACGTACCAGCTCAGCACCAGCGCAGCCGATGCGCAGTATGCGTCGTGCCGGGTGTCCTACGTCAACCCCGAAACCGGACAGTGTATTGAGGGCATCGCCAAGGTCGAGGGATACACCGAAGACCCGAACAATCAGCAGCTTGAAATCACCGCCAAGGTTGGAACAGTGGACGAAGCGAAGGAGCTTGCAGAAAAGAATCTCCGTCTTCGCAACAAATTCTGCCGCCAGGCACAATTCCTGCTGCCGGGAGATACCGACCTCGTTGCGGGCGTCAATGTCGCGCTCAAAGGCTGGGGCGGCTACGACGGAAAATACATCATCAAGCAGGCTGTCCACAAGCTGGACAGCGGCGGCTATACAACGCAGATCTCGCTGCGCATGGTATTGGAGGGATATTGATGGACGCAGAAAAAGTGTTAAAGCGGCTCGTTCGCGTCGGAACTGTGACGGACATCGACAATGCCAAGCGAAAAGCGCGAGTGAAGTTTCAGGACTGCAATATGACGTCCGGATGGCTCTATGTGCTGGACACGCACCCGCACATTCCAGCTTATGACCCTGCGCAGCAGAAGACAGAGTTGCAGGATGGGCATCAGCACGACCTCACGATCAAGCCGTGGATGCCGCTTGTCAACGACACCGTCCTCACGCTCTATCTGCCTGTGTTCAACGGGGATGGCTTCGTGCTGGGAGGTATCGGATGATTGTAGGGGCACTTGGAGACGTTGTTTTTTCAGTTTCGTCGCGCACGCTGAAAACGATCAGCAATTTCGTATGGTCCGGTTCTGCGCGGTACGCCACGCATGATCTCCATGCCGGCAACAGCATTTCGGAATACACCGGCACAGACCTTGCGAAGATCACCTTTGACATTCAGCTTCTTGCTTCCCTCGGCGTTGACCCAATGTCCGAGATTTGGCGGCTGTTCGATCTGGAACGGCAGGGCGTGACGCTGCCGCTTACGATTGGCAATCATGGATACGGCCGCTATCGCTGGACGATCCTGAGCCATAAGACCAAGGCGGAGCATTATGACGGGCATGGAAACATCATCAGTGCGACGCTGAGCATTTCCTTGCAGGAATATCTACGATGAGGGGCGCACACTATGGGCTACAAAATCACCATGTCGGAGATCGGGCCGATCAGCCTGAACGAAACCGACCCTGTAAAATCCATTCTGCAGAACGTGTCCATCATCCTGCGGACGATCAAAGGCTCCTGCCCGATGTATCGCGGCTTCGGTATTGACGCTACCTTGATCGACCGCCCGATTCCTGCGGCAAAGGTGCTGCTTTTCTCTCAAATCCGCGAGGCCATTGAGGAATATGAGCCGCGCGTCCGCGTCAAGAGCGTCGATTTTGATACGCAGGAAGAAATGCAGGGCGTTCTAAGCCCTATCGTGGAGGTGGAAATCGTCGATGAGTCGTAATACCGAATTTCAGTTTGTTTCGACCGACGCTGCGGAAATCACAAATTTTCTGATTACCGTTTATGAAAACTTGACCGGGGTGAGCGTCAGACCGGCCAGTCCGGAAAAGCTGTTCGCGCAATGGGTAGCCAGCGTCATCATTCAGGAGCGGGTCTACAACAACTACACCGCAAATCAGAATATTCCGAGCCGCGCCGAAGGCAAGAACCTTGACGCGCTGGCAGAACTGTACTATCTGCAGCAGCGCCCACAGGCAAAACCTGCTTACTGCACGGAACGGTTTACGATCTCCGAGGCGCAGACGTTCGCCATCCTCGTCCCCAAGGGGACGCGCGTCACAGACGCCAGCAACACCCTGATTTGGGAGACCGTCGCCGATGCCTACATCAGCGCAGGCGATACCTACGTTGACACCGCCATCCGGTGCCAGACGGACGGCACAGTCGGCAACGGCTACGCCGTCGGCCAGCTCAACGTGATCGTTGACGTGTTCGACTACTACACTTCCTGCACCAATATCACGACTTCCGACGACGGCTCGGAGATCGCCAGCGACGAAGAATTCTACGAGCTGATGCGCGAATCCATGTTCGCGTTTTCGACGGCCGGCGCGGTTGGCTCCTACATCTACCACGCGAAATCCGTATCTACGGAGATTGCTGACGTACAGGCCGTTCGCCCGGCTGTCGTAAAGAAAGTGACGCTTGATCTCTATACGAAAGGCGGCGTCAAGTACGCTTTTTGGGGCGGCGACACCATCGACCTGTCCTCTCTGGCGGTCTACGCCAAGGGCAGCAGCACGGCTGCGAGCGCCGACACAGATTATACCGTCACCTACGAAAACGGTCTGCTGCAAGTTGCAATCGCCGCAGACGGCGCGCTGGCAAGCGCGAGCCAGATCGACGTGTCGCTCACCTTTGACGGTGCCGGGCACGTCGATATTTATGTCCTGATGAACGACGGAACGATTGCCACGACGGAGATCAAGAACGCCGTCCTTGCCGCCTGTAACGAAAGCAAGGTGCGGCCGCTGGCCGATTATGTCAGCGTCAAAGACCCCGGCCTCGTTTCGTACAATATCGACTTCACCTACTATGTCCCCACCGACACGACGCTCTCCGGTGCGGCGATTCAGGAAGCCGTAGACGCAGCCGTCGAGGAATACATCGCTTGGCAGTCCGGCAAGCTCGGCCGCGATATTAACCCGGATAAGCTGCGCGACCTCCTGTTCCACACGGGTGTCAAGCGGATCGTGCTGCGCTCCCCGGCCTACAAGGTGCTGGAGGGCGGCAAAAACAACGCCGCGCCGCAGATTGCAAAGCTGGGAACGAAAACAATCGTGAACGGAGGCTACGAGGATGAATGAGCAGTACGGCCTCACGGTTGAGAACCTGCTGAACGTCCTCCCCGATGTGCTGCGGCAGGATGAAAAAATGCTCGCGCTCGCAACCGGCGTCGCGGAGATCCTGACGGCGCGGCCGGCCGAGATTGAGCAGAATATGCTCTATCAGCACATCGACACTCTGCCAGAAGATCTTCTCGACCAGCTTGCGCACGACTTCGGCGTAAGCTGGTGGGACAACGACTGGGATATTGAGCAGAAGCGCGCCACGTTCCGCGAGTCCTGGCACGTTCGCCGTCACCTCGGCACGAAGTACGCCGTCGAGCTGGCGTTGTCCACTTCGTTCGGCTCCGGTAAGGTGCAGGAATGGTTTGAATATGGCGGCGAGCCGAATCACTATCGCATCTTTGACGTTGACATCAGACAGGTCAACGACAATATCCGCACGTTCCTGCAGATCCTCGAAGTTGTCAGCCGTAAGAGCGCGGTGCTGGACAGTATTCGTGCAATTTCCGTCCGTGAGCTGATTCTGTACTTCGGCGCGGTTATGAGCGTCACGAAGAAATTCAAGCTCACCACGGGCGAGGTCAATACGGACATTGACATCATGGGCGACGAAGCCGGGAACGCCCTGTGCGACTGGGACGGCGGTCTGATTATGATGGATAAGGAGGCAACGGTATGACACACTGGTTGACCCCGGATGGGTACAACGTCATGCTTCGCGGGCTCATGGGCGACGCGATCAAATTCACACGCATCAAATACGGCAACGGTACGCCGGGTGACGGCGCGAACGATCTGAAGAACCCGTTGCTCTCTCTGAAAATTGCTTCTGCGACGCGCAGCGAGAAGTACGTCACACTGTCTGTGTCGTTCAAGAATGTCGAGCTGGAGATCACCGGCTTCTGGGCAACCGAAATTGGCATTTACGTCGAGGACCCCGACGATTCCACGAAGGAACTCTGCTATTGCATCTGGGAGGAAACAGAGGTCGAGAAAGCCGACTATATCAACCCCAACGTCGAGCGCCTGCTTGCATCGCAGTACGACTTTGTGGTGTTCGTCAGTGAGGCCGAAAACGTGTCTGCGGCACTCGGCGAAACGTTGGTCTACGCAACCGTTTCGGAGCTGAACAATCACAAGAATGACCATAACAATCCGCACAAGGTCACCAAGGAGCAGATCGGCCTCGGCAATGTGGAGAACAAAGCCCTGATCGATCAGACGCCGGCCTTTGTCGCGGCAAACGAGCTGTCCGACATTGCCTCCGGTGAGAAGATGGGTTCTATCCTCGGAAAGATTGCAAAGGCGCTGTCGCTGCTGAAATCGCACCTTTTCGACTTCAACAATCCGCATAAGGTAAAAGCCGCCGATATTGGCGCCGCTGCGTCGAAGCACTCGCACAACGCAAATGACATCAACGATGGCACGGTCATTGTGCAGCGCGGTGGTACTGGCCGCAACGAGTGGACGAAGAACTGCATCGTTTTCGCGGACGGTGAGAAATCGCTTGGGCAGGTCTCGGCACCATCGGAGGTTTCGCTTCTGGCGCAGGGGCCTGATTCCGCCCCTGTCTTTATGAAGTTGTCCAGTCTGGCGTTGTTTGTCACCGGCAACACGCCGCCGACGCAGAAGAATCTTTTCTGGATTGATCCGACGCCTGTTACCGGCGGCTTGAAGTATTGGAACGGCACCGACTGGGAGCACGTTCCTGTTGCTTATTCTTGATCTTAGGAGGACTCTCGCATGAAAATTCAGATTGAAGCCGAACTGTCCAATTACATCGAATCCCTGCATTATGACCGTAATTCCATTCAGGAGCTGCTGCTCATGGCGGCAAAGCAGGGCTTGAAGGACACCGACGCATACAACGCATGGATGAAGGACTACCTCGGCAAGAGCAAGGAATATGAGATCGCAAAAGCGACGCTGGAACGTGAGTTTATCATTCCTGCCGTCGGCAATGCAGCGGTTGACTGGGTGATTGATTTCTCGACCGCCACGGTGACGGTGACGCCGCGGGAGCAGACCGATGACTAGGCCACAGGAAACCTTCACCGATATGCTGGCGCGGCTTTTCCCCATGCCGGGTATCCAGCTTGGCATCAACTCGCCGCACTCCAAGTGCATTACATTTCAGGTGACGGAAGACTGCAACCTGCGCTGCAGCTACTGCTATCAGGGCTGCAAGACGCACCGGAAGATGTCGCTTGAAACCGCCAAGGCCGCCGTCGATATGCTGCTCGCCGCAGACGAGCGGACAAATCAGTACATCACGTCCACGGAGGTTGCCGGGGCCGTTCTTGACTTTATCGGCGGTGAGCCGCTGCTGGAAGTCGAGCTGATCGACCAGATCCTCGACTACTTCGTGGCGCAGACCTTCCGCCTGCATCATCCATGGGCGACGCGCTGGAAAGCGTCGATGTCCACAAACGGAACGCTGTACTTCCGCCCGGAGGTACAGCGGTTTTTGGATAAGTGGGCAAAGCACCTGTCGCTCTCCATCAGCATTGACGGAGATAAGCAGCTCCACGATTCCTGCCGCGTCTTCCCGGACGGCTCTGGCAGCTATGATCTTGCTATCGCGGCCGCGAAGGATTACATGACCAAGGGAAACGCCCTTGGCTCGAAGATGACGATTGCTCCCGGCAACGTCGATTATCTGTACCACGCAGTAATCGGTCTGCTGGACGCGGGGTATCGGGCGATCAATCTGAACTGCGTTTACGAAAAGGGCTGGACGCTCGACCATGTGGCTACACTCTACACACAGCTCAAACGGCTCGCCGATTTCGTCCTGCTCTCGGACGAGCAGCCGTATCTGTCGATCTTCAGCGAAAGCATCGGCCATCCGCTTCCGGAGGACGATAATCAGAACTGGTGCGGCGGTACGGGGCTTATGCTGGCGGTTGACTGCGATGGCCTGTTCTTCCCGTGCCTGCGCTACATGGGAACCTCCCTCGGCCATGAGCAGCGGCCCTATACCATCGGCGATCTGGAACACGGCATCAACGTTCTTCCGGAACATCGGGCGCGGGTGGCAGAAATGGCCGCAGTCACGCGGCGCAGCCAGTCCACCGACGAATGCTTTGCGTGCCCGATCGCGTCCGGCTGCTCTTGGTGCAGCGCGTACAACTACCAATGCACAGGGACTCCGGATAAGCGCGTGACGTACATCTGCCCGATGCACAAGGCCCGCGTCCTGGCGAACGCCTACTACTGGAACAATCTGTACCGAAAACGCGGCGACACCGCACGTTACCGACTGGATATTCCTGACGCATGGGCGCTTGAAATCATCCCCTATGCAGAGCTGTCAATGCTCAAATCAATCTCCAAGGAGGGCTGAGTATGGCATATATCGAGGCCGAACGCTTCGCCGAATTGAAAGCGCGTGTCAAGGCCGAGTGCCTGCGGCGCTGCCATACCGGATCTGTTGCGGAATACGGCGGCGAAAAATACGAATACACGAACAGCCCCACCGAAGATCACACCGTCGACGTGGAGCATTATGAGAAGCTGGCGCTTCCGCTGTCGAAGATCCACAGTGAGAAAGTGCCGAGCCTCGACGGCCGCAGAATCGTGTTTGACGAGGACATCACCGAGTTTGAAGCAGCGTTGACCCTCTTTGAAACACGCCCCATGACGGACAAGACGCGGGGTGACTGCGAAACTTCCTGCACGGGTGCTTGCTACACCGGCTGCTCTGGCGACTGCACAGGCGGCTGCGAAACAACGTGCTCCGGAGAGTGTCAAGGTTCCTGCACCGGCTGCGGAAGTGGCTGTGCGAACACCTGCGAAGGCTCCTGCTCCGGCGGCTGCTATGGCTGCGGCGGCAACTGCACGGGAGGCTGCTCTGGCTCCTGTGATGGTAGCTGCTCTGGTTGCTCTGGTTCCTGTTCTGGCGGCTGTTCCAGCAGTTGTTCTGGCGGCTGCAAATCGTCCTGCACAGTGACCTGCGGCAACACTGGCTGCGTCGGCTCGTGCCTTGGCCTTTGTTCTGCCGGCTGCACGACTTCGTGCCAGACGTCCTGCGGCTATTGCGGCACAAACTGCACAGCCGTATCGAAGTAAGGAGGTAGCCCTTTGGAAATTGCAAGTAAATACGAAATTGCTGCGGCGAACCTTGCAATCGCTTTACAGACGGACACGGTTTCCGTCGAGCAGCGAAGTGAGCTGCGAGCGGCAATCGGCAGCAGCATCGACAAACTCGTCGACGCGCTCAACATGATTATCGTCTGCTACAACAAGCGAATGTACGCTGGCGAGATCGCGCCCGAAAAAGCCGCAAAGTGCGTCAAGGCAGAATACGCCGCCATCGGCCTTTCCAACGTGGTCGCATACGATTATTTCTCCGCGGCGGTCGGCGCGTTCTTCACGCGCAAAACCCTGATGGCGCTGTCGACCGATGAAAAGCTCGCGTGGGTGAAAACAATCTTCGAGCAGAACGAACGCTGCGGCTGTCAGCGCGTCAAAGACGCTCTGTTCATCTACTGCTTGCGGCTGCTGTCTCACATGGGGATCGTCACGGCGGATCTCTCTTTCACGAACCTTGTCATGCGTGAGATCAACGCCATCACGGAAGACCGAAAGAACGCCGCGATCATGCCGCAGGCGCTCGTCACAGAATTGTAAGGGGTGATCGTATGGCAGTAGAAAACGTAAATTCCAAGCCGATTGCCGCCTCTGCGGCGATTGCCGACTTTATCCTCGCATCGATCGGCGGCAAGGTACGCCGTGTTCCGATCAGCACCCTTGCTGAAACGCTCACCGACGCCGAAGTTGAGCTTATCAGCGCCGCTGCGTCCGCGCTGGTGTCGGCTGCGGGCAGAGCCTGCTATATCGGCGAAAATGAAAACTGGTACGTGTGGGATGGCGCACAGGGCGCATTTGTCGATTCAGGCTATCCATCGCGCGGCACGCAGGGCAATCCTGGCGTAATCTTTACGCCACACGTGACCGACGCCGGTATTCTGAGCTGGACGAACGACGGCGGTCTTCCGAATCCGGAGCCCGTGAGCCTGCTCGGACCCGCGGGCGGTGTAACTTCGTTCAATAACCGCTCCGGTGCAGTTGTTCCGAAAAACGGCGACTATACCGCAGCGATGGTCGGAGCGGAAAAGAAAGACGCCGTCAAGAATCACAACGAGTCCGAGGCCGCACACAAAGCCCTGTTCGACGCGAAACTGAATACGGACGGCGACGGCGGCACTCTGAAACCCACCTTCACGCAGTCCGCGACGCGAACGCAGCTCGAATCCAGTCTGGAAATGAAAGTCCTTCTCGGTCGCATTATGAAGTGGCTTGCGGATCTCGGAACAGCCGCGTTCAAAGATTCCAACAACTTTGAATCGAAAGGCGCTGGTTCGTCCGCAGTTACCGCGCACAACACCGCTGCGCAGGCCCACGCTGACCTGTTTGCAAAAAAAGCCGGCAAGGGCATCGCGTTCACGCTCACACTTTCTGTCGCAGGATGGTCGAACCTTGCACAGACGCTGGAAGACGCGCGCTTCCTTGACGCCGAGTATGCCTATATCGTGACGCCGACGGCCGACAGCCTCACGGCGTGGGGCGACGCAGGAATCCGCGTCGGTGACGTTACGGAGAACGGCAAAATGCCGTTTACCTGCACAGATACGCCGGCAAGCGCAATCACAGTAAATATTTACAGAGCGGAGGTCGCACAATGAGCAAAGTATTTCAGATGCTCGGCGGAAGCGGCGGCAGTATCAAGCTCGCGTCCATTGAGATCACAACGCCGCCCACAAAGACCGCCTACAAGGCTGGTGAGCAGTTTTCGACGGCTGGCATGGTTGTCAAGGCGACGTATTCCAACGGCGCCACGCTGATTGCAACAGGCGTTTCGGTCGAGCCGAGCGGCGGTCTGGAAGCAGGCCGCACCAGCGTCACGATCCGCTACACCGAGGGCGGCGTATCCTGCACCGCAACACAGGCAATCACAGTCACCAAGACGAATGTGACCGTGCCGAGCCAGAGCGGAAGCCTGACCTATTCGGGCGGCTCGCAAAGCCCGGCATGGTACAACTACGATACGACGAAAATGACGCTCGGCGGCACGACCAGCGGCACGAACGCCGGCAATTACAGCGCGAAGTTTACGCTGAAAGACACAGCCCTCTATCAGTGGGCAGACGGCTCGACCGCGCCGAAAACCGTATCGTGGAAGATCGGCAAGGCAGATGGCTCACTGACGCTCAGCAAGACTTCGATCAAGCTGGAAGACGGAAAGCTGACAGATTCTTTCACGGTCACACGGCTTGGCACAGGAACAATCACAGCCGTGTCCAACCGCCCCGATATTGCCAGTGTTTCCATTTCGGGAAATATTGTGACCGTCCACAGCGTCGATGAAAACTCCGGCACGGTTACGATCACGGTTTCCGTTGCCAGCGACACGAACTACAACGCGCCGGCAAGCAAGACCTGCACCGTGTCGTGCGTGTTCGTGACAATCTTCGGCGTCTGCTGGACGTACAGCAACTCCTCTCCGGCTCTTTCCCGCCTGACGCCGAGCAACGACCCGAACGGCTATGTCAATGCCGCCGTGTCCTCGGAGCCGAGAGCTGCCATCGGCACAGGCACTGGCAGCTCTCCATTCGACGCATTCATGCCGTGGCAAGGCATGGAGGAATACAACATCATCAACGACGCGGTGTCGTACAAGAAAGGCCAGTCCGGATTCTCCCGCACGTCCTACGATACGATGGTCTTTATCCCTGAGTTTTACTACAAGATCGTCTATAACAGCAGCCAGAGCAAGATCTATTACTACGTTGCAAACGCGCCGTTCACCGGCTTTGCCAAGCACCCCGGTTCCGGTCGCTATGTTGGACGATACAATACGATCTCCGGCTATGCTTCCAAATCTGGTGCAAATCCACTGACAAACATCACACGCGCCACAGCCCGCACAAACTCCCGGAAAAAGGGCAGCAAGTGGCAGCAGTACGATTATGCGTCGTGGTGCGCGGTCTGGCTGCTCTATCTCGTCGAGTATGCAAACTGGGACAGCCAGAGCAAGATCGGCAACGGTATTGTCGGCGTATCGTCGGTTTCCAAAACAGGCACGACAGACAGCATGACCTACCATACGGGCACGGCAGCTTCGTCCAGAACAAGCGCGGGTGGTGTGCAGTATCGCGGCATTGAAAATCCGTGGGGCAATGTCTACGACTGGCTCGACGGCATCAACTTCAACAACCGCGCGGCTTATATCTGCACCGATCCGTCGAAGTATGCGGATGATACGTCCACCAACTATACATCGGCAGGGCTCAGCCTGCCGAGCAGTGACGGCTATATCAAGACGCTTGGTAACTGCACGGCGCTCCCGTGGGCGTTCATTCCGACCGGAACCGGAGGAAGCCAGACAACCTACGTCCCCGACTACGTGTATTCGAGCACCGGCTGGCGTCTGCCTGCCGTCGGCGGCTCCTTTAGCAATTCCGCTGCGGATTGCGGCCTGTTCTTCTTCGATGGCGGCTACGATTCGTCCTACGCGTACTCGTTCATCGGCGCCCGCCTCCTTTACGTCCCCTAATGGGGGACCGGGGGCCGCAGCCCCCGCGGGCTTTCGTTTTCAGAGCGGATCGTCTTACGCTCTGGCGCGGCAGCGCCATTCCCTATATATCCGCGCGAAGCGCGGCGCGTATATTTTTTCAAAATAACGTATTTCGTTATTTTCTCCCGTTTTCGGATCTTCCCGACGCATAGACAGTATAATTTTGACGGGATTATCTGCGCAGCTTGTGCGATGGCTTCTAGTTCGCCCGTGTATTCGAACACCGGCTGGCGTCTGCCTGCCGTCGGCGGCTACTTTAACAATTCCGCTGCGAATTGCGGCCTGTTCTTCTTCAATGGCAACTACAATTCGTCCAACGCGAACTCGAACATCGGCGCCCGCCTACTTGTTTGTATGCTCCATTTCTTTGCGCAGATTCTCCCTCACCGCTTGGTGGAAATATTGCCGCTACAGGACGGGCTCTAGTACGGCCGAAAGGTATCTGGAAAGACCCCGATGGCAAACAAGGAGCGAGGCAAATGCCAAAAAGAAAAGGATTCCTGTATGAATGGATGTGTGACAAAGAACACATCCGCGAAGCCATTGTGTTTGGCGCGAAAGACAAACACGATCGGCGCGACGTAAGGAGGGTGCTGGCCGACGTGGACGGCTACACGGACCGCGTCTATGATCTTCTGCAGACGCAGACTTTCGCCCCAGCCCAGCCGAAGAAGCGCAAGATCTTCGACAACAGCAGCCGAAAGTGGAGAGAGATCGAATACGTTCCGTTCTTCCCCGACGGCATCGTCCACACGTTGATGGTCTTGGCGGCGGCGCCGGTCTTCCTGCGCGGGATGAATTACTGGTGCTGCGCATCAGTACCGGGGCGCGGCGGAAAGCACGCGCTTCGGCGCTGCAAGCGTGTCATTCACCACGACAAAAAAGGAAGCCGGTACGTCTGCAAAATGGACGTTCACCACTTCTACCATTCTGTCGACCGCCGCAAGCTGATCTGGATGCTGGCGCACAAGATCAAGGACAAGAAGTATCTAAAGCTGACGTGGGAGATCCTGCAAACCTGCGAACAGGGGCTGGCCATTGGCTTTTTCATCTGCCAGTGGCTTGCAAACTTCTATCTGGAATCGCTCGACCGTTACATCACGACGCTCGACGGTGTGAAGTACAGCGTGCGATACATGGACGATATTGTCCTCTTTGGCCCGAACAAAAAGAAACTGCACCGTGCGCGGAAAGCGATTGCCGAGTATCTGCAAAAGCGGCTGCGGCTGCAGATGAAGGGCAACTGGCAGGTGTTCCCGTTGAAAGTGCGGCCGCTGGATTACGTCGGGTATCGCTTTTACCGCGATTATACTACCATGCGCCGAAAAAACTTCCTGCGCTTTACGCGCCAATGCCGCAAGGTGCGCAAGAAGATCGAGCGTCACCAGCGGATCGCGTATCGGACGGCATCGGGGCTTTTGAGCCGGATCGGCCAGCTCAAGCATTGCAATTCCGCTGCGGCGCGGAAAAAGTATGTTGACCCCATCGGGGTACGAATCTTGAAGGAGGTTGTGCGAAATGAAAGTAAGAGGCGACAATGCGCCGGCAAATGCGTTCTCGCTGGAGGAGCAGCCTGACAAGCCCGGCTACTGCCTTGTGCGGTTCTATGAGAACGTAGCTCCGTTCTCGGAAACGCAGGGCGAGTTGACAGTCTCAGGCTTTGAGTACGACGAATACCATCTGGAGCTTCCGTTCTATGACGGGATCTATGATGATATTCTCGGCAGCTTCGACGGCTATTTCGCGCAGGCGAAGCTGGCCGAAGCCGAAAAGGAGACCATTCCGAAGCTGAAACAGCAGGTAAGCGACCTGCAAAGCGTCAATGAAGGACTGTCCGCACAGATCACGCAGGCGCAGCTTGCGCTCTGTGACGTCTATGAGCTTGTGATCGGAGGTTGATGGATATGGCGAAAGTGTATGCCGAGCTGATTCGAAAGGGGCTGAAAACACTTGATGATGTGCCGGAACGACTGCGCGAGGAAGTCCGGCGTATCCTTGAAGAAGATGAGGTCGAGGGCGTATGAAGCGCCTTCGACTTTTTCTTTTGACCATTCTGTGTGGAAAGGAGGTCGCTGATATGGCAGTCGTGTATGCGACGTTGATCGTCAAGGGCAAAAAGACGCTCGACCAGGTGCCGGCTCTCATCAAGCCGCAGGTCGAGGAAATCCTGAAGGATCTCGAAGTAGAGATCTGACACGCAGCAGGAGGGGCGGCACGGTCTGCCTCTCCTGCATTTTGCAAGTAGAGGTGAAAGTGATTATGACAATCAACGCTGGTGAGTTTCTGATCGCGTTTGTCGCGGCTATGGGGATTCCGTCCGCCATCATGGGCCTTATCGTCTGGAAACTGGAACGGAAAATTGCGGCGCGTGATAAGCGCGCCGAAGAGCAGGATGAAGCGCAGAAAGACTTCTTTCTGCTCATGGTGCAGAGTACAGGCGCAGCAATCGCGCTCGGCGAAGCAACCGCCAAGGCGGTACAGCGCATTCCAGACGCGAACTGCAACGGCGATATGCACGATGCTCTGAACTACGCAGCCAACATCAAGCATAAGCAGAAGGATTTTTTGACAAAGCAGGGCATTCACGCCCTGTATGACTAAGGAGGACACGATTCATGGAATACAACATTACCACCATCATTCAGGCGGTATTTGCGCTGATCGCAGCAGTCATTACCGTCATTGTCATTCCGTACATCAAGAGCAAGACCACAGCCCAGCAGCAGGCAGAAATCAACGCATGGGTGAAGATTGCCGTATCTGCCGCAGAGCAGATTTACAACGGCTCCGGTCGCGGTCCTGAGAAGAAAGCGTATGTCTTGGAATGGCTCAAGCAGCGCGGCATTACGGTTGACGAAGCCAAACTGGACGCTATGATCGAGTCCGCCGTTTATGAATTGAAAAGCGGCGTTTTGGCTGTCGGTGAGCTTTCGACCTCCGGGGGCGACGAAACATGAGCGTACGCATCGGGCAGGCGTCGCTCGGTGAAACCGGTGCGCATGGGCAGAAAGCCGGCAATCAGACCGGTCGCGAATTAAACTTCGCGTATTGGTACTCTGGAAGCTGGCTCGGTGTTCTCCGGTTCAAGGACCGCAGGAAAGCCGAGCTAGCCGCGCAGGCGTGCGAAGCTGGTGTCGGCAACAAGAACATCGGGTACGATCAGGACGGTCGCAACACAGCCTACGTCGCTGCGGAAGCGGTAGACTTCATTCTGAGCAAGATCGCAAAGCCCGTAGAAACGGACTGCAGCGCGTTTATGATGCTCTGCGCAATTTCCGCTGGCGTCGACGCCCTGAAAGAAACCTACCGCAAGCAGGGCAATTCCTGCACGACCTACTGCATGATGCGCTGCTTCCCTGCGACGGGAGAATTTGAACTGCTGACTGACCGGAAGTACCTGACATCTGACGCCTACCTGCGCCGGGGCGATATTCTCGTTTCCTCTGGGCACACAGTTATGGCGCTGGAAAACGGAGAAAAGGAGGACGACATGGACAAGGAAACCTTTACCGAGCTGTTCCGCGAAATGCGGAAAGATCTTCAGGACAATGACTGCAGCGATTGGAGCGAAGCTGCTCGCCAGTGGGCAGTCAACAACGGCATCGTGCAGGGCGGCGCACCGCTGCCCGACGGCTCCGCGAACTTCATGTGGCAGGACATGATGACGCGCGAGCAGCTCGTCACGGTTCTTTACCGCTTCGCGCAGAAGCTCGGCATGATCTGATGGCTCAGAAAAAGCGCAGGAGAAAGAAGCTGGACACGAGCAAACTCGTCTGCTTCCTGCTGGTCGGGTCTGGCTTGCTTATCACGCAGGAATGTATTTACCTGATGCGCCTGTGCATCAAGTCCAACTATATGGCTTCTGCCGCTTGGTTGACAGCCGCGCTCAGTCTGGCGCAGGTTATCATCATCACGGGCGGCAAGTGCTATTTTGAGCTGGTCAAGTCCGACCACAAGCGTGGCGGCATCACGTTTGAAGCCGCCAAGGCAAACGGCTTTCAGGAGCAGGACGCATCGGACAACGTGGACAGCGCCTTTATCTGAACACACGAACAAACCCCTCGCATGGCAGAAGTGTCATGTGAGGGGTTTTCTTTTTTGCGCGGCTCTGGCGGCTCGCTACGCCGTTTTTATATCTGCCCATTGATTCTCTCGTCGCTTTGCGCTGCCTAAACTTGCAAGTCCAGCAGCGACGCGACAGAGGCGCTTACTTCGTGCTATACGCTTTCGGTGTTATCTGAATCACAATCTCGTCACGTTTCAATGTCACGAAATTTATCTTCGCTTCGAGCGTTCCCGGCATGGACGCGGCTGGCAGCATATACAGGCTGGCAAAATGCCCGATCGTCAATGGTCCGGCTTTCACCACAACCGGAATCTCATCACTGGCTGCTCCAATCTGATTACAGAAGTCGAGGACGGTAATTTTTTTCATGCTCAATAATCCTCCTCAATACATTCGTCCGCTTCGGTGTAGTATTCTCCGTCGTAGCCTTTTCCCATAACCTTGTCGTAGCAATCGAAGCAGACCAACCGGTAAGTAATGCCGTGGCAGTCTCGTGTAAAAGTCATGTCCTCTCGCAGAAACTCACCCTTGCAGACAGGGCATTCGATCTTCCGCGCTTTCTCCCACCCGGCGTCTTCCAGATCGTCGAAGCCGTTCCAGACGTCCTCCATGACGATCTGCTTTTCATCGTTCACGATGAGACCTGCAGCATCCTCGCCGTAAAGCTCACTTTCAAGCAGGAACAGGTGCGCGGTGAGCGTTTCCGGTTTGCCGTCCACGTCCGGGGTAATCTGAAAATCGCCCTCGTCAATGACATACCACGTTCCCTCGTGACCGGCGATCTCGATGCCGTCGCTATTCCAGCTCAGCATACGCCACAACTCCGGTTCTTTTGTGATTGCCCACACGTTGAGCGAATTCTGCTTATGCGCAAAATCTTCGAGAGCTTCAACCGTTCCGCAGGTGTCGCAGATGTAACAGCCAATGCGGCGGCTGAGGGCGTTGTGTGTGACGCTCTCTGCGTCCATCGTCATCTTCCCGCAGCGGGGACACGCGAAGTGTCCACCCGGCTGCTTTTTGGCAAAGCGTTCGATCAATGTCTTTGCCGGCTTATCGATCATCAGTCCCATGCTCTGAGCCTCCTTACCACTCTTGCCCCTCAAAGTCTTCCAGCGCATTCAGCGCGGCAAAGTGTTCGCGCATAAATTTGCCCGCATCTTCGTCCTGCCGATTTATCAGTTCCTCATCTGCACCGTTTTCTTCGTATTCGCGTTGAAGCCGTCTGGAGTTCTCGTAGACTTCTTTGCGCTTACGCTCATCCTCAATCAAGAGCGCGTGAATGTATTCCAACGTTTTGATCGTCATAAGGCTTTCTCCTTTCACTCGATAGCAGCTTCGATGCTGCTGATAGCTTCTTCCAAACTGTCCACAGCACTGGAAAGATTGTCACAGGCTTCGTCGGCTTTTTCGTAGCGTTCGCTTTCCTGCATATTCTCCGGGATGTTGTCTCGGTATTCTTCTTCCTCGGCCTGAAGATCTTCGAGACTGCCTTTCAGCTCCTCCAACCGGTCGATGATGGCCTGCAAATTTTTACGGCGGACCTTATTCATCGTCGTTATCCTCCCCATAGTTTTCTTCAAAGCGACCTTCAACAATGCCGCCGTAGGTGTAGCCGTTGTCGAAGCTCAGATAGATTGGCGTATCTTCATCGTACTGGGCGAGGAAGTTGATCAACTCGCCAGCAGTCATTGTTCTGTGAATCTGGTCAATGCCGTAGCCTTCGCGGAAGGTGGAATAAATCAATTTTTCCATGATAAGCCTTTCTCCCCGTATGCCCGGTAGGTCAGGCAGCGTCGATTATTTTCTAATCCGTTCGCTGGTGCCATCAGGATGGAAGATGACCTCTATCTCCTTGCCGGTGTCACAGTGGGCAATGACGGAAACGGGGAATCGCGTCTGCTGGGCGCGGGCTTTGGCTGCCCCAACTGCCTGCTCTCGGATAGGGGTATTACCGATTGCCTGCCCGGCTTGCCTAATAGCGAAGATGATGATGTGCATGATGTTTCCTTTCAGCCCTCGTTACCTCCGGGGCGGGCGACGATTTAGCAGCAGTAGAAGCGGAGCTCGCCGTTGACCAGCTCGTACATGAAGCAGGCACAGTCGAAGCGAACATAGTTCCAGTCAGTGGATTCGTACACAGGCGTGCGGTAGAAGGTTCCGGACTTGCGGAGGCGGCGGTGCTTGTTGACCTCGTAGGTGTGAACCTCGTGCAGAATGTGAATCTTTTCGGGAGCAAAGCCGCACTCGTCAGCGATGAATGTCTTGGCTTCTTCGTCGGTCATCACCTTGCCACAGTTGGCAAGGTGGTCGTAGTCGCTCTGGCTCATGTTCGTTCCGGTGCCGGTGCTGGGCTTCCACTCAAGCTCACGATCCAGCTCGGCAGTCAGGTCGTTGATCTGCTTCTCGCGAGCTTCCATCTCGGTCTTATGCTGCTTTTCCATCTCGACCAACTGGCTCTTGAGCTGTGCAATTTCTTCGGCTCTTTCCTTGTAGATTTTCTTTTCGCCGCCGTTCTTCACGAACGCCTTGCAGAATTCGTCTTTGTTGCCATTGAAGTCGTAGTAGGCTTTTTCAATCTTCGCATACTCGCTGGCGGTCGGCTCGAAGCCGGTGCGCTCGATAAACTCAGAAATCATCATTTTGTGTTCCTCCTTGATATTTTTGCCTTACTCGGTTATAATCAAGGTGGCCGGGGTAAGGCTCCCGGCTCACCTTTTGGGGTGTTTGAGTAGCGGGTCTGTGGAAGGGGCCGCTACTCTTTTTATTTACTCATCCATGATGCGCTTGACGCTTTCGCGGAGTTCTTCGAGCGTTTCGCACTTCTCGATGAGTTCGAGGATTGCTTTCAGCAACGCCTCGGTGACGTTCACGTCGTTCATTCACCTCGCTCCTTTCAAAAAGCTGTTCGGCTTTGCCTTACTCTCATATATTAAACTATTTAGTTGAAAATGTCAACCCTTTATTTTAACTTTTTCGGATATTTTTGAAAAAATTTATTTGACAATATCAACCGAAAGGTTTATTATATGAGACATGGAAGGAGGGATAGCGTGACAGCACGGCAGGTTATCGAAATGGCGGTGGCATACGCAGGGATTTCAAATTCCGAATTGGCGCGTAGGCTCGATTGGTCACCCCAGCTTTTGAACAAACGGCTCAACACGGGGAAATTCACTGTTGAAGAATGGACGCAGATCGGGGAGGCCCTCGGAGCGAAAGCGCGAGTTGGATTCGATTTTCCCGACGGGAAAGAAATTTAGGGAGGAGCGCCATGTACGAAGATTTCAAAGAACGCGGTATCAGACGGACAATCATTTCCTTTGACCCGTTTCTAAAGCGCGAAGATGTGCGCGGGCTGACCGATGCGCAGGTCGGCAAGAAATTCGGTCTGGCAACGAAGACCGTCAAGGCGATGCGGCTGCATCAGGACGTTCCCTTTGAGACGATCCAGGTCCTGTGTCACCAGCTTCAATGCCAGCCCGGCGACGTTCTGAACGCCATAGAGGTCTATACGATTCCCGCAAAAGGAGAAAGCCCGGACGCATGGTAAGCGTCCGGGCTTTGGGGAGCAAGTCAGCGTTTGGTATGTAATTCAAAGCCGGTCCGTGTCCGTACCCGCGGCTCACTATTCGGTATGCGGATAATCAGATCTTCGAGATCGCAGTCCAGCGCTTCGCATATCAAATCCAAATGCTCAAGGTTGACACGCTCGGCGAATTCGTGGTAGTAGTCGTTGATGGTAGACGGACGTATGCCAGTTGCGCGAGCGAGATCAGCCTGCGTCCAGCGCCTTTCGCCGAGGCGCGTGGACAGTAAAATCCTAATCATAGCCATGCTCCTTTACGAGAAAATATAACAAGTATTTTCTCATTTTTCATGGAATCGTTAGGTTATAACGGCTTACGTTATGAAAAAATGTAGAAAAGAGCACCTGCCCATCTTCGCTGAAGGGCAGGTGCTCTTTTTCTATTCTTGCACAAGAGAGCACACGAGGACAAACGCGCCGCCGACCATGTAGATTGCTGGAGACGCAGAAAAGCCAGGCGAACGCATCTGGTTCGTCTGGCTCTGCTTTGGTGGAGCTGAGGGGAATCGAACCCCTGTCCGAAAACAACTTGACAGGACTTTCTTCGGGCGCAGTTTGTTATTTACATTCCCTTGCCGAAGCGGGAACAAACACTCTCATCGGCTTAGTAGAGTCATGATGCATGGGCGAGTCAACTCTTTCCCGCCGCACGGTCACCACTCAGATCACACCCTAGCCCGGCTCGTGGTCCTTCCGGGGAGGATGGGCGCCTAATTAGGCAGCCAGAGCAACAGTATTGTTGTCAGTTAATTTTAAAAAATTGCCCGGTTTAAGGAGGTCAGACACCTCCGCCCGCTTATCCTGCCTCACTGCCCCCGTCGAAACCAGTGCAGCCCCGTGTGCGGCGCAGGTTTCCC
>ENA-OURS01000336-OURS01000336.1-human-gut-metagenome-genome-assembly--contig:-NODE-336-length-59701-cov-19.901586_pt1 | contig 59701 bp, 57 predicted proteins | sample MGYA00242109_ERZ509010 | MGnify/ENA primary metagenome ERZ509010 (study PRJEB26280, sample SAMEA2338774) | human gut metagenome | biome: human gut; feature: human-associated habitat; material: faeces... | reverse complement strand
TACGGCAGTAATTTTTTTAGATATTTGCCATGTCTACCTTGACAGGGGCTGATCACCCTGTCTTTCATCGGGCTTTTTTGCTTACTCCATGCCGAAAGGCTCGTTTCCGCCAGCAGGGAGCTTGAAGATCCCTGACCCCCATAAGAAGAGTAAAAAATCCGGTGCGTGCTTTTCCCAGTTATCCAGGAATGCTTCATATAATTTTTCCATGATCTCCACCTCTCTGTCCTTTACCATACACTCTCCGCATTACCGCACAGGCATCCTGCTATGATACGCTCATGCGGATAAGATACATTTCGTTCTGCTTGTATCATAGCATGAAAAAAGCGGATGAATCCATCCACAATTCATCCGTCTTGTGCGTTACCATATATTTATTTTAAAGTGTGCCGTAAAAGGCAATCAGAGAGAAATGCCCATCACTGTCCCCCAAAGTATTTCTTCACAAATCCCACGTCCCCCACGCTCCACCGGGTGCCAGCGAGGTAGGAGAGGGGCCCGGCCTCTTTCCCGAAGTCGCAGGAGATCTCCGCCGAGCAGAGAAGCTGGCGTTTTTCCTTGTAGCTGCGGTTCGTCGTCTTCACGCCGTACTTGTCATCCCCCAAAAGCGGATGCCCGACATGCGCCATCTGGCTGCGGATCTGATGGGTACGGCCGGTGATGAGGTGGCACTTCACGAGCGAAAGACCGCTCCTGTACGCGAGACGTTCGTACTCGGTGATGGCCGTCTTCGATCCCTTCACAGGTTCGTCCGTGACGAAGACCTGATTCTTTTTCGCATCCTTGAAGATCTGATGGGTGAGCGTCCCGTGTCCCGGCTCGATCTTTCCAAGGACGATGGCCAGATAGGACTTGCTGATCTTGCGGTCACGGATGAGACGGCCGAGGAGATCACGGATCTCTTCTGTCTTTGCAAAAAGGAGGAGCCCCTCGGTATTGAAATCAATGCGATGCACGGGATAGGCCGCCACGCCGCCCTTCTGCAGAAGGGCGGAAGAGACGCGCGAGAGCATGGTATCCTTTTCCTTCCCCGTGATATCAAGCGTTAAGATGCCGGCAGGCTTGTAGACGACAAGAAGGTTTTCATCCTCGTAAAGAATGCGGACGGGGCGCAGCGCATCGCGCTTCTCCAGCACGAAGGAGCGGACTTCGTCGCCGGCAGAGAGACGGAAAGCCGCCTCCTCCTTTCGGCCATTCACTTTGATCTTCTTCGTGCGAAGGGCTTTCATGAAAAAAGCGCGCGGCCAGTGCTTCTGCTCCATCAGAAACTGGTCTAAGCGCTTGCCTTCCTCTGATTTTTTGATCGTAAATATTTCCATGATCGTCTCCTTGCACGTCTGAAATGCCGCTTTCAGGCGCTGCGCCTCAAAAGCAGTGATCGGGGGTCATACTGATGATCCGCCATGGCAGGCATCCTCTGCCATTTTCCTTATCTCATCCTTGGTGTGTCCGGTCGCGAGCCGCGCCATCGTCTCTATGACTTCTGCTTCATGCTCGCCCGCGATATCAAAGGCGCCGCAGAGCAGCTGTGAGTATGAGGTGATCACTTCGCGCCGGCGGTCTTCTTCTATCGCCGCGGAGAGGCGGCCGTCTCTGGTCATCTGTATTTTCATGGTGATTGAGATTCTTTTCGGTGTCATAGTCCCTCCTGCATTTCTCTTTATAGTACAGGATGGCAAAGATTTTGGCTAGAGGCACAGAGGAAAAGCAGGTGCCATAGCGGCAAAATGACGGGAAAGCCCTCCATTCCCCTCTGCAAGATGCAGCTTATCGCCGGTAAGATGCAAAGGATAGACTGTAAATCATCATAAATATTTTTAATTGGCTATCATTTATAGGTTCTTCTATAATGAAATCATGCAAAGCATTCCCTATTGTGATGAGGAAGGATCCGCCATGAACAATCTGGACTACTTGGAATATGAAGGCTCGCGGCTTTTAGACTATGCGATGAAAACATACAGTAAAACTTCCACCGGCTCGCTGGTGAATGATATCGAGCGCGCCGTCCTTGCAGGCCAGAAAGAATTGTCTCTGACAGAACAGGATGCACTACAGTCTCTCTCCTTTGAGTATACCCTGTACCGTCTCTACATTGCTCGCTGCATGATCCGTCACCACAAGAGCGGCTTCGGCTGCACGGATGCGATCCTAAAAGGTCTTTCCAGCACGCTGTCTTCCCTGCCCTCTGCGCTCAAAATGCTCGCCCTCGAGCATGATCTGAACGGGTCCTACCTGCTTCTTGGCTGCTATGTAGAAAAGCTGACGAAAGCACATGTGGAAACGATGTTCCAGCGCTACGCTGCCATTGAAGAAGCCTGCGTCACGGGGGATCGCGAAGCGCGCCTCACCTCTTCCATCGAAAGCTCTCTTTTGGCGATGGCCAAGGAGATCAACTTCGTCCCAAATCCTTCCCTGCTCCGTCATCTCATGGAGGAGACCCGGGCTTTCATGCGCGCGCTCTCTCTCCGTCTATCTGAAATGACGCCGGAGAGCGTCCATCACAAGGCACACGGAAAGACGCTCGTCCATACGCACCACTCCGTCTTCTCTCGTGAAAACTATGAACACATCTACCCATCCCTCACTCTCATCGCCGGCATCATGACCGGATTCCTCTTCATGTTCGCCTGACAAGGGATGGGATTCCCCACTTCCTCAAAATAAAAAGGAGCTGTGAAGAAATGAATCCTCATTTCTTCACAGCCCCTTTTTACTTTGCTTTCATTTGGTTCAGGGTTCAAGGTTCAGGGTTCAAGGTTCAGGTGGCGGCTTCGCCGCTTTTTTTTTAGAAGATGGTATTCTCGTATCGCCTTTTCTTGTTTCACTCATCGCCTGTGCTATAATACAGAAAGGTATCTTGAGGAACGGTGACTAGTGACTTGAATGCTACTTTCGGGCATCGCCGTTTACAAAAATCGACGCGGAGCGTCGCTCCGCCTAAGCCTTCCCTGCATGGGGAAGGGGGACCGCGGAGCGGCGCTCGGGTGCTCTCATAAACGACGTACTTGAGACGCATTCCCCCGCTCTCTTTTATACCGCCGGTGCCCTATCCGCCCCTTCGGGGCACCTTCCCCTCGAGGGGAAGGCTGTCGATACGAGGGAAACCTGCCATCGCAAACATTCTGGCATCGCCCTTTATAAAAATCGACGCGGAGCGTCGCTCCGTCTAAGCCTTCCCCGCATGGGGAAGGGGGACCGCAGAGCGGTGGATAGGGTGCTCTCATAAACGACGTACTTGAGACGCATTCCCCCGCTCTCTTTCATACCGCCAGTGTCCTATCCGCCCCTTCGGGGCACCTTCCCCTCAAGGGGAAGGCTATTCATGCAAAGCGGCGAAGCCGCCACCTTCATTCCTCATTCGCGCAAAGTTTTCATTCAGAATCAGTGGACGGAGCCGCCCCACGGGCTGACCCTCCAAGAAAGGAGCCTCGCCATGGATCATTCACAGTACCTCACCAGTATGGGCATCACCCTCTGTCGGCGGGCGCTTTTTTCCTATACCAGCCAGCCGCAGGGAAGCTACGGACTTCACGTGATCTTCCGAAAATTCGTGAAAGAGAAGAAGATCCTGATGTACGACCGTGATCGGGACAACTGGTGCGCCTTCCTCTCAGACTACATCGTCTTTCGCCTCTACATCGCCAAGTATATCCTGAAGGACTATGCGAAAGACTACACCCCGCTCCTTCATATTTTCGAAGGCATCCATCAGATTGAAAATGCCTTCCCTGCCTTCTTCCGGGAAGAGGCAGACCCGGGGCGTGCGGTCGGCGACCAGTCCTTCCTCCCGCCGGATCTGGATACGCGATACCGGGCAGAGGAAATGGATCATTTCTACAATATCTTCAATGCTGTATCGACCAAGATGGAGGAGAAGCCGCTGGAACGGAATCAGCGGCTGAAAAGCATCATCACGAGCTGTCTCACCATCCTTTCAGAAAAGAATCATGTACCGCTCTACACACCGATCTTTTATTTCTTCAGTCAGGAAACGCTCCGTTATGCCCAGTTCCTTGCGGATTTTTGCAAAGGCCTCATTCCCGATGAGTTCTACGAGGTCATGCACGCCATGCCCTATCAGGCTGTCAAGAAGGAGGAAGATCCCTTCTATACCAGCTACCATCTCCCTGCCTGCATCGCCATCTTCGTCTCACTGCTCCTCTTCTTCGTCCTCTGCGAGGGAGGATGGACTGTAGGGCTGAAGTAAAAAATGAGAAATGGCGGTGGCGGCTTCGCCGCACATATATAGGAGGCGATGTCCTAAGGCCGGAGGGCAGACGTCAGACATCTGATGTCTGATGTCTAATCCTTGGCTACCCATCCCTGCTTTCAAACTTCAACAGGGATGGAGGGGGCGCAAAATACACCGAGCATCCCAATCCCCTTTTATATAAAAATTTGCAGCGCATGTCGTCATCCTGAGCTGCGGGAAACGTCGTATGCGAGAAATCCGCTTAGAGGAATCCAACAACGACTATCCAACAAAAGCGCAGCCAACCCCGCCTCGCTGCGCTCGGCTGCCCCTTCCAAAGGAAGGGGCGAGATTGATCATCTAATTCCTAGTCACCAGTCACTAGTCACCAAAATTCCAAAATCCCAAACAAAAACGGAACCGTTTCTACGAAACGATTCCGCTTTTTCTATTTCAGCATATCCAGAAATTCCTTCCTGAGCGCACCGTCCGTCTTGAAAGCACCGGAGGACGCGAGCGTCCGTGTCTTTGTCCCCGGCTTCTTGATGCCGCGGGCGGTCATGCAGGAGTGTTCCCCTTCGATGAATACGATGACGTCATCGGCATGTGTCACGAGGCGCATGATATCGCGGATGTCCGTACCGATGCGTTCCTGCAGCTGAAAACGCTTCGAGACAGCATCTGCGATGCGGGCGATCTTCGAAAGACCGATGACGCGGCCGCGCGGGATATAGCCGACCGCGACCTTCATATTGTACATCAGTGCGATGTGATGTTCGCAGTGGGAAAAGATGTCGATGTCTTTCACCACGACCATATCGCTCTCCGGCGTTTCGAAGGTCTTTTCAAATTCCCGGGCGATATCTTCATTGGATACCGCATTATAAGCAAACTGCTCCGCCATCATGTCCGCAAAGCGTTTCGGGGTCTCGACGAGGCCTTCGCGTGTGGGATCATCGCCGACAGCCTCGATGATGAGCCGCGCAGCTTCTTCCAATTTCTTTAGATCGACCATTATACGCCTCTCCTCTCTGGATCCCAGATGATCTTGTGCAGCTGCACCTGGACCCGGACATCACTCAATCTCTCTCGTCTGACATACTCCACCAGGTCGGCAGGGGCAATGCGTCCCCACACCGGGCTCACATAGAAGGCCGGGTCTTCGCCCTTGTGGAAATGCGCGGCGATGATCGCCTTCATCTCATCCATATCTGCCTGCGAGCTCACGACGAATTTCAGCACATCCTCTTTCCCAAGGAGCCTGAAATTTTCCTCCAGCATCCGTTCCTTCATGCCGCTTCCGCCGCATTTGAAGTCCATCGTGTAGAATGTCCCCTGCGGCCGCTCTTGGAAGAGGGCCACCGCGCCATTCGTCTCGATATTCACCTCATAGCCCTCTTTGCCAAGGACTTCGCACAGGTGCCGAACGGGATGGAGCATCGGCTCACCGCCCGTCAGCGTGATCTTCTTCCACGGGAAGGCATGGATGCGGGAAAGAAGCTCTTCTTCCGTCAGCGCTTCAGCCGTGTCCGTGAGCGAGAGCGAATAGGCGGTATCGCAGTAGCTGCAGCGCAGGTTACAGCCCGCAAGGCGCACAAAGATCGCCATGAGGCCCGTGCGTTTCCCTTCGCCGTCGATGCTGTCGAAGATCTCCGTCACGTGGAAGAGCCCGTCATCATAGCGGTACGCTTCAGTCTTTTTCATACGTTGCCACATTCCCTTCCGTCTCCTGCACCGACACGCGGATACAGTGAGGAATGCGGTCGCAAAGCCACTTCGCGATGTTCTCCGCCGTCGGATTCAGTCCCCCCAAGACATCGTTGATAACATGGTGGTCGAACTGGTTCACGATCTCCTTGATCTTGGAGAAATCCACGACCATGCCATTGTGGTCGAGCGTGTCATTCTGCACCGTGACCGTAATGATCCAGTTGTGTCCATGGAGATTCGTACACTTGCTTTCATAGTCCAGGTGCAGGAAATGCGCACCGGATACTTCGATTCGTTTCGTTACTGTAAACATAGATTGTTGTCCTTATATAAATAGGTAATAGGATTGGGTGAGTATAGGTTCAGGGTTCAGGGTTCAGGGGTGTGGTGGCGGCTTCGCCGCGAATATATATGGGGTGATGCCCGAAGATGGCATTTCAGTCACCAGTCACTCCTAATCCCTAATCCCTAGCCACTAATTTTCCAGTGCCGGATCCTTGACGCCATTCGCTGCGAAGGCGGCTGCTCTGTCGATGCATGTGCCGCATGTGCCGCAGGGCTTCTCCCCGCCCTCATAGCAGCTCCATGTAAGCTCATAGGGCGTATGGAGAGAAAGACCGGTCGCCACGACGCCGGCCTTATTCATTTCCGCAAAGGGGAAGACGAGATGCACCTTGCCATAGGTGCCGATGGAGACGGCATCGCCCATCGCCTTCAGGAAGGGCTCGCTGCAGTCCGCATAGGCATCGCCTGCCGCATCGTCTGCGTGCGCGCCGATGTAGATATCGACCTCATCCTCCTCAAAGAGGCTCGCCGCGAGCGAGGCCGCCGTCGAGAGCATGAGTCCGTTTCGGAAAGGCACATAGGTCGAGACCTTGCCCTCCCCGTTCTTGGCAATCTGCTCCGCGTAGCTCTCGTGGGCGATCTCTTCTGTGGAGCCTGCGAGGAGGGAGCAGTTCGAATACTGGAAAATGGCAGAAAGATCAAATTCGTAGTGCCGTACATGGTAGTACGCTGCGACCTTGCGTGCAGCAAGGATCTCTTTCTTGTGCTTCTGCCCATAAAAAATAGAAGCAGTCACAACGTTCTCTGCTCCCAGTCTGTCTACCGCCAGCGAGACGCAGGTGGTCGAGTCCACGCCGCCGCTGGAGAGGATAATAGCTTTTTTCATCTTGCCTCCTGTTTTTTATAGTTGGTGTTCAGATGACAACTGAGATGGATATTTTCGGTGCGCCTTGGCGCACGGATAGGAGAAAGCCGGACGAGCCACTTCGGGGCATGGGGCTTTCGCTTTCCTATAACCAATTTATTATAGCATAGATGGCAAGGAGAAGGTAGGCAAAACGAGCCAGTGACTCGTGACTGAAGTGCCACCTTTGGGCATCGCCTCTTTTCGTCATTCCCTCATCCATACTTGATAAAATTCCTGAAATCTAAAAGTTTTTCCACCTATACTCGAAAAACTTTTAGATTTTCGAAACTTTCTTAGTGTATAATAGATAAAAAGCAAGGAGGTGTGCCATGATTGAACGACCTTATTATTTGAATCAGCTACTTCGCGCGAAGGATACGGATTTCATCAAAATCATCACCGGCATTCGCCGTTCAGGAAAGTCCACGCTGCTTGAGATGTTGAAGAAGCACCTGCTCACTCAGGGCGTCCCAGAAAATCACGTCATCCACATCAGCTATGAGCAGATTCCCTGGTTTCCGTTGGAAAAGGCAGAGACGCTCTATGCGTACATCAAAGAGCATATCACGGAGCCTGCCCATCGCTACTACCTTCTCATCGACGAGGTACAGGAGCTCGAAGAATGGGCGAAAGTCATCAACGGGCTGAAAGCGACGTTTCCACTCGATATCTACATCACTGGCTCAAACTCGCGTCTCTTCTCAGGCGAGTATCTGACTTACATCACAGGACGGTACATCGAAATCAAAGTGTACCCGTTGTCGCTTTCCGAATTCATGACATTCCGCGGCTATGACGAAAGCAACGTCGCAAAAGCATTCAATGAGTATCTCACCATTGGTTCTTTCCCAGCCGCAGCAGTCGCGAAAGACCCCGAACTTACAGAAATCATCAACAGCGGCCTCTTCGACTCCATCTTTGCACGAGACATCATCATCCGCGGCGGCATCCGCAATGAAGGCGTCTTCCTCAAAGCCGCCAAATTCATCATGGAGAATATCGGAAATCCTCTCTCCGTGAGTGCTATCAGCCGAACGCTGAAATCGCAGGGCTCTTCCGCGAGCGCGGATACCATCGATAACTACCTCACACAGATGGTCAATGCCTATGTGCTCTACCAATGTAAACGCTACGACATCCGTGGCAAAGAGCGGCTTCGCACCAATGGCAAGTATTACGTAGCTGATCTGGGGCTTCGCAATCGTCTCATCGGCTACCGCAGAGGAAATCTGGGGCACGTCATCGAAAATCTAGTCTACCTCGAACTCCTTCGCCGCGGCTATACCATTTCCACCGGCCTTTACAATTCGCTGGAGGTGGACTTTGTCGCGCAGAAAGGCACAGACATCCGCTATTACCAGGTGTCGCTCTCGGTCATAGAAGAAACCGTACTTGCCCGCGAACTTGCGCCGTTCCAGAAAATCACAGACAATTTTCCCAAGTACCTCATTACCATGGACACCATCGATTTCTCACAGAATGGCATCATCCACCAGAATCTCTATGACTTCCTGCTCGGGAAAAATAAGCAGTGACCGATGCCCGCAGTGATGCGTACTTTATAATTTTTTATTCCCATTTTTATTGCAAACGATTCTGTTTGATTGGACAAAAGGAGAACCCACTATGCACGGCGGAGACGCAGATGAATTTATCGATTATATGAATGACGGAGAGGCCTCTGTCCGTCACAGGAGCTTTGTCTATCGTTTTTCCGGTCTGAAATACCACGCCGGACGGCATCAGTATCGGATCAGCATCGAGAAGTATCGCTTCACGAAGGAGCCTTTCGAAGACTTCATGGAGCTTGTCTATCACTACGAGTCAGAGGATGCAAAGGATGTCCTGAATCACCTCACCGAAGACATCCTCTGGGATGGAAAGAGCTTCTACGAGCTGGAGAAAGCTCTGACATGGATCGACTGGTGACTAGGGATTAGGGATTAGGGTGCTCGTCTGCCCCTTCCTCTGGAAGGAGCAGACGAGCACAGCGAGGCGGGGCTGGTTGCGATAGATTCAATACTCCGCGGCGCTTCTATTTTTATGCGCCGCACCAACATTTCTCATTTCTAATTTCTCATTTTAAGTTCCAGTTTTCCTCCATGATAAGCCAACCCATACTATCGCAAATAAAAAAGCAGCCTCACGGCTGCTTTTTTATGTTGCTCAGTCCTTCGGACGAATGACAACGTATCTGTACGGTGCTTCGCCTTCGGAATCGGTGGAAACGGCGTGGTCGTCCTGCAGAGCCAGATGGATGATGCGGCGTTCACCGGCAGCCATCGGTTCGAGGCGGATCTCTTCGCCCGTGCGTTTCACCTTGCCTGCGAGGCGTCTGGCAAGGGCTTCCAGGGTATCCTGGCGGCGCTCTCTGTAGTTTTCGACGTCAAGCAGGATGAAGTAGTGATGTCGGAAGGATTTCCCTGCGGCCAGGTTCGTCAGGTACTGGAGTGCATCCAGTGTCTGTCCGTGCTTGCCGATCAGGATGCCCAAGCCATCGCCCACCAGGTTGATCATGATCCGTTCTTCGGTCATGCGGCATTCCATGGTGACAGCAAGGTGCATACCGGCAAAGACGCCCGCGAGGAAGGTCTTTGCTTCTTCCGCGACCTTTTTCTGTTCTTCCGGATCGAAGGTCGGCTCTTCGCGCTCGGCTTTCTTCTCTTCTGCCGGTGCTTCTTCCTTCACTTCTTCGGCAGCTTCTTCTGCCTGTGATGCTTCGGCCAGCGTTTCTTCCTTCGCTTCTTCGGCAGGGATTTCTGCCGCCGGTGCTTCTTCGGCAGGAGATGCTTCTTCGACAGTGTCTTCCTCCGCTTCTTCATCCGGTGCGGAAATGTCTACGACCGCCATCTTCTTGTGGATGAGGCCGAAGAGTCCGCTCGAGGGCTGTTCGACTACATGGACGACAGCTTCTTCGCGGCTGATGCCGAGCTTTTCCAAGCCTTCAGCGACAGCAGCTTCGATGGTTTTTGCTGTGATTCTGACTGTTCTCATTTTTCATCAGCCTCCCCGGTGCTCTTAGCAGGTACTTCTGCCTTAGCCGGCTTTTCATCGCCGGCCGGTTCTTTTACTTCTTCAGGAGCTTCTGCTTTGGAAGGAGAGGCTTCTTTGTTTTCGTCTTTTGGTGCATCCGCAGGCTTCTTCACGACTTTCTTGATGACTTTCTTACGGATGATCTTTTTCTTCTTCACTTCCGCTTTCGGCTGGTTTTCTCCATGAACGGTGAGAGTTCCTTTGGGAGCTTTGCCGCCGATGCGTTCCTTCATTTCGCCCCAGTACATGATGGTCTGCTGGACGAGCTGGTAAAGGTTGCAAACGATCCAGTAAATGACAAGGCCGCTCGGGAAGTTCAGGGACATCCAGCCGATCATGACAGGCATCATGAGCAGCATGGTCTTCTGGTTGCTCGGTGCGTCCTTCGGGGTGGTCTGCCAGGAAATGATGAAGGTGGAGGCAGCAGAGAGGATCGGAAGGATGTAGGTCTCATCCGGTACAGCCAGGCTTTCCAGCCACAGGAAGCTCTCGTGGGCCGGATCATAGGAAAAGCCCTGGAGTGCGTAGTAGATGGAGATCAGGAATGGCATCTGAATGAGGAGCGGCAGGCAGCCGGAGAGCGGAGAGGCTCCGTTTTCCTTGTAGAGCTTGCCCATTTCTTCACGCAGCTTCTGCGGATCATTTTTGTATTTCTTCTGAATCTTCTGCATTTCCGGCTGAATGGCCTGCATGGCCTTCATGGACCGGATCTGTTTCAGGGCGAGCGGGAGCAGCAGCGTCTTGATAATGACGGTCAGGACGATGATGGCGATCCCATAGCTCGGAAATCCCAGGTCTTCTGTCATTTTGTAGCAAAATTCCAGGCAGACGCGCATGACCCCTGCGAGGAGTCCGACTAAGTCCGACAGAAACGGAATCTGAAAATCACTCATTGGTTACTCCTTATACGGCCTATATTGCAGCCGTTACATGCCCGGGCCTTCTGAATTTCAAGAGCCCGGTGAGTTTTCGGGAAATCGATCGGCGGTTATGGTGGGATGGATGGCCGGGGATTGGTAGCTAGTGACTAGGGACTAGGGATTAGGGATTAGGGATACGAAATCAGAAATGGCGGTGCAGCGCATCAAAGGTAAGAAGCGCTGCCAGTTTTAAAACTCGCGGCGCTTTCATTTTATTTTGCGCCGCCCCTTCACTCCTCACTCCTAATTCCTCACTCCTCACTTTTTTCTATGCGAAGCATTGAAAAAAGACAGCCTCTTCACGGGAGCGGGTCGTATCCACCCTTGTGAAAAGGATGACACTTGGAAATCCGCTTGATCGCGAGCCAGCTGCCTTTTAGGGCTCCATATTTTTGAAGCGCCTGCAGTGCATATTCACTGCAGGTCGGGTAGAAACGACAGCAAGGAGGCTTCAGGGGAGAGATAAACGCTCTATAGAATCGGACAAGACCGATCAGAAGCTCTTTCATCTTATTTCACCAGAATTCCGGCTTTGCGCCACAAGGAAAGGATCGCTTTTTCCGCTTGCTGATAGGTGGCGCCCGTCAGGAAGATGCCTGAGAGCATCACCACTTCATAGTGGGGCGAAAGCTCAGCCATATGAAGGCGATAGACCTCCTTCATAAGACGTCTTGCACGGTTTCGCGCAAAGGCGTGGCCGATCTTCTTCGTAGTCACGAAGCCCATACGGGTGCCCGGCTTTTTGGTTTTCACCACATAGCAGAGCCCGGCCCGATTGCTGAAACGTTTGCCGGATCTGTAGATCCGACGGTAATCCCTGTTCTGTCTGATACGAGAAGAGCGGGGCAGTGTATACCCCACCCTCTCCTCGCTGATTTCTTGATTAGGCACTTAATACCTTTCTGCCCTTTGCTCTTCTTCTCTTCAGAACAATACGGCCTGCTTTTGTTTTCATACGAGCACGGAAACCGTGGGTCTGTTTTCTCCAATGGTTGTTCGGCTGGAATGTCATTTTTGCCATGTATAAACACCTCCTTACATCGTGTTGTGCCATTTATCTGCACCATAACAGAATAATTATATCTAAGAGAAGAGGGGATGTCAATAAAGTTTGGAAGGAAATCTTGACAAGGGGGACGGGTTCAGGGTTCAGGGTTCAGGGTTCAAGGTTCAGGGTTCAGGGTTCAGGGTTTTGGCGGCGGCTTCGCCGAGATCCTTCGGCTCAGGTCGCAGCTGTTCTGGCATCCGTTATCTCACATACGACGTTTCTCGCCGCTCAGGATGACGAAACGGGGCGATGCTCAAAAGTCATATTCAAGTCACCAGTCACTTGAGGCTCCTAATCCCTAGCCACTAATCCCTAGCTACTCATCCCTGCTTTCAAACTTCAGGGTTCAGGGTTTTGGCGGCGGCTTCGCCGCAATATAAATAGGGCGATGCCCGAAGGTCAGCGGGCAGACGTCTAATGTCTAATGTCTCCTAGTCTCCCTGCGCCACCAATCCCTAGCCACTAATCCCTAGCTACTAGCCACCAGTCCCTAGCTCCCCTTCGATTTCCACAATAGCATCCCGCTTCCTGCTACGATGAGCGCGCCGCCGATCCAGGATGCCATGGTCAGGACCTCTCCCCAAAGCGCCCAGCCCGCCACGATATGAAAGAGGACGCCGGTGTACATGACGAAGGTGACGATCATCGGATGGATGTGCGTCGCCCCCCATGTGAAGCAGACCTGTGCAAAAATGGCAGAGAAGGACAGGGCAAAGAGCCAGAGGCATTCTGCCGCATCAGGTATCCGAAGATCCTCTCCGAGCATCAGCAAAAGACCGCCTGCCATGCTGTAGAGCTGAAAATAAAAGACGATCTCTCCGCCGGAGTGTCCGCCCTTTTCATTGAGCCTGCCGATGCAGGTGTAGGCGCACGCCGAGCAGAAGGCCGATACGATGCCGACGAGTGCGTAAGCGTTAAAGGAGGAGTAATCCCAGACCCTCAGCACCACCGCCGCGCCGAGAGCGATGATGAAGAGCCAGACACGCACCTGCCCAGACGGCGTGGTCTTTAGGAAGATCGGCGAAAGGATGCACATGAAGAACGCGGCGAGCTGGACAAGGATCTCCGCATCGCCCAGTGTCAGCCCCTTGAGACAGAAGAAAAAGAGCAGGATGCCCATCCCGCCAAAGATGCCGCGCGTATGAAGGAGCAGTCTGTCCTTCCCGGAAAAAAGCGGGAGCGACTCTCTCTTCGCGATGAGCGGCAGGAAGAAGAGCCCCACGAGGCCGCGTACAAACGTCAGCTCGCCGGTCCCCAAGTAGGAGACCGCTTTCGCAGACACGTCCATCAGTGTGAAAAGAAGCGCGGCCAGGATCGAGGCAAGGATGCCGAGTGTCATAGAAGAAGGTTTTGTAGTCATGATTGGGTTCAATAGGTTCAGGGTTAGTCCGTGGGGCGGGACGCCCATGAATTGCGGATGAACGCTTTGCTCGAATGAAAAATTAGAAATGAGAAATTAGAAATGGTGGTGCGGCGCATAAAAACAGGAAAGCGCCGCGAATATTTATGGGGCGATGCCTGAAGGTCTCTTGATAGCAGGTTTCCCTCGTATCGTCAGCCTTCCCCTCGAGGGGAAGGTGCCCCGAAGGGGCGGATAGGGCACAGGCGGTATGAAAGACAGATGAGGAAAGCGGAACAGCGCGGCACATGTGGGGAAAGCGTGAGTTCCTGACTGCGAATGACAAAGATTTCTCGCTTGCGCTCAAAATGACGATACGGGAGTCTGATGTCTCCTAGTCTCCAGTCCCTAGTCACCAGCCACCAGTCACTAGCTACCAGTCACTAGTCACTAGTCACTAGTCTCCAGTCACTAGTCACTAGTCACTAGTCACTAGTCACCAGATCCGCCATTTCCTTCGCCCATGCCTTAGCGCGGGCGAAGTCCTCTTCATTCGGATGCTTCTCGGCCTCTTCCAGTCGGGCGAGGCGTTCGGGAGTCATTTCATGGGCCGTCTCCTGGGCAAGCCCTGCCAGCTTCTTCTGATGGAAGGAATTCACGCGTCCCTGACAGAGGAAGGTGCCAAGACAGGTGGCATCCTCGGGAAGAAGAGCGGCGGCATTTGCCAGATACATCTTGGCCGCCTCCGAATCAGGCCAGGTACCGGCGGTCGCATAGATCGCCACATGTTTTCCGAAAAGGGAAGAAAGCGTCTTCTGCGCGAGAGGATCTGCGCCCCGGCGGTAGCCCCAGAAGCCGACAAAGACAAGGTCGTAGGAAGAGAGGTCGTTTTCCTCGCGCCCCTCCTCCATGATCTCCTTCTCCCCCGGCAGCGCCTCAAAGATCGCCTCTGCGACCGCCTTCGTATTGCCCGTGCGGGAAGACCAAAGGACTAATGATTTCATAGGAACCTCCTTAATTCAATGAGAAATTAGAAATTAGAAATGCGAAATGAAGGTGCGGCGCATCAAGTCATAAAGCGCCGCATGATCAAATAATACATTCTGCTTCCTTCATTATCCATAAGCCGTTCCCTTTTGTCAAAGAATTGACAGAGTTTTCCAAAGGCACTAAGATGAAGAAAACGCGGTCAAAAGGTTGACCATTCTTTCGAAAACTCGCGGCGCTTTCATTTTTTCGCGCCGCACCACCATTTCTAATTTCTCATTTCTCATTTCTAATTCTACTGCCTGCCAAAGCCGTAATGTATTGTACTTCAAAGGAGCCTCATCATGCGTCGCTGGATCATGCATGTCGATATGGACGCCTTTTTTGCGTCTGTCGAACAGAGAGACGACCCCTCGCTCCAAGGCAAGCCTGTCATCGTCTGCGGAAAGAGCCGCCGGAGCGTCGTTGCGACCGCCTCCTACGAAGCCCGCGCCTTTGGCGTACATTCGGCGATGCCTCTCTCGCAGGCGAAGCGCCTCTGCCCCCATGGCTGCTTCGTCGCGCCGCGCTTCGAAGCATACCGTGAAGCATCGGATGCGATCCATCAGGTCATGCTCCACTATGCGGACGCCTACGAGCCGATCTCCCTAGATGAAGCCTTCCTCGACATCTCCGGCATGGGAAGCCAGTATCCGACGCTTGGCTCGATCGGACGCGCCATCAAAGAAGAGATCCGCTGCGCCGTGCATCTCACGGCCTCTGTCGGCATCGCGCCGAATAAATTCCTTGCCAAGATGGCGAGTGACATGAATAAGCCGGACGGCCTCTGCATCATCCCCTACGGAAGAGAGCAGGAAGTCCTCGCACCCCTTCCCGTGCGCCGTCTTTGGGGCGTGGGCAGCGTCACGGAGAAAAAACTCCTGGCCGCCGGATTTCGCACCATCGCCGACATCCAAGAGGCAGCGCCGGAAAAACTCTCCGCCCTTCTTGGCAACCAGGGGCCTCTGCTGAAAGCCCTCTCCCTTGGCATCGACGAGCGCCCCATCATCTCTTCCCGGCAGGTGAAATCCATCGGCGATGAATCCACCTATGAATATGACCTGACCGATCGCCCAACGATAGATCGGGAGATCGCGATCCACAGTGACATCGTCGCACAGCGCCTTCGCAGGCACGATCTTGCCGCGCGCACGATCTCTCTCAAGATCCGCTTCGCGTCTTTCAAAACCATCATGCGGAGTCTGTCTCTGGAGGAAGGGACGAATCTGCAGGAGACCATCGACAGCGCCTGCCAGACCCTGCTTTCCCGCATCCCGCTCACCGAAGGCATCCGCCTCATCGGCGTCACCGCATCGAATCTTGGCGCGCCTCTGTCCATCCCGTCTCTCTTCTCAGACAAAGAGGAAAAGCGCGCTCGTGCCGCCAAAGCGATGGACAGTATCCAGCAAAAATACGGCAGGAAAGCGCTCCGGAAGGGATTCTGGCTGGAAAAATAGAATTCGGGGTCAGCCCGCGTAGCGTTCCCTCCCTTGATCGCACGAGAAAGAGTTTCCGCGGGTTCTATAGTTTCAAGAGGTTCAAAGGGGTTGGTGCGGCGCATAAAAATCAGAAGCGCCGCGGAGTTTTGACAGCGCTTCGCGCGGCGCATCGTCATTTCTCGCTTCGCTCGAAATGACGATACGGGAGTCTGATGTCTCCTAGTCACTAGTGACTGATTACTTGAATACTACTTTCGGGAATCGCCCCATATATACTCGCGGCGAAGCCGCCACCTTCATTCCTAATTCCTAATTCCTAATTTTCTAGAACCCTGAACTCGACAACCCGAACCCTCTTCCCCCTCTTCCTTCATGCGCTATAATGAAAGTATCCCAAATATTTTCAAGAAAAGAGGTCTTACTATGGTCAATACAGAACGAATGAAACGCACCTTCACGGAGCTTGTCTCTCTCTACGCACCGAGCAAAGGCGAGCGTGAAGTCTGCGAATATTTGAAAAAGAAGCTGAAAAGCCTCGGCGCCTCGAAGATCATCGAAGACAATGACGGCTCCGTCAATGGCGGGAACTGCGGCAATCTGATCGCCGTCTGGAATGGCAATGCCCCGGGCCTTCCCTCCATCGCACTCACCGCGCACATGGACTGCGTCGAACACTGCAAGGACATCGAGCCCATCTTGGAGGGCGGCGTCTTCACCTCGAAAGGCGACACCATCCTGGGCGGCGATGACAAGGCCGGCGTGACCGCCATCCTGGAAGGCATCGCCCTCATGAAGGAGATGTACATCCCGCACGGCAAGATCACTGTCATTTTCACCGTACAGGAGGAGATCGGTCTCTTCGGCTCCAAGTACATCGAAGAAAAATACATCCAAGGCATTGACTTCGGCTACGTGCTCGATGCCGACGGCCCTGCCGGCTCTCTCTATAACGCCGGCCCGTCCCAGTACCAACTTTCCTTCACCCTGAAAGGCGTCGCAGCGCATGCCGGCATGGCACCGGAAAAGGGAACGAATGCGATCGCCATGGCAGCCGAGGCGATCACACACTGCCCGACAGGACGCATCGATGAGGAGACCACCTGCAACATCGGCATCATCACCGGCGGCACTGCGACGAACATCGTCCCGGACGCCTGCGTCGTACGCGCAGAGGCCAGAAGCCGCGACCCGAAGAAGCTCGAAGCACTCGTCGATACGATGGTCCATGCCTTCGAAACGGCAGCGAAGAAATTCCCCGAAGGCTCTCTTTCCGTCAATAAAGAGAAATCGTATGATGCCTTCCTCGTCAAGGAGAGCGACCCCGCGCTGAAGCTCTTCCGGAAAGCTGCCGCCTCCATGGATAAGACCATGACCGTCGCAAAGAGCGGCGGCGGAAGCGATGCGAACTGGTTCACCGCAAAGGGCTTCCCCGCCGTCCTTGTCGGCGTCGGCATGACCGACTTCCACACCAGCCGTGAAAGCCTCAAGGAGCAGGATCTCTACGATGCCGGACTTCTCGTGTACAAGCTCATCGAGGAAGAAAGCCATCTGGGAGAATGAGTGACTGGTGACTAGGAATGAGTGGCTAGGGATTAGGGATTAGGAGTCTCAAGTGACTGGTGACTAGTGACTGGTGACTAGTGACTGGAATGCCAGTCGCGGGCATCGCCACTATTTATACTCCGCGGCGCTTCTTCTTTTTATGCGCCGCACCACCATTTCGCATTTCTCATTTCTAATTTCTCATTCAAGTGAGGCTTTCCATCGTAATCAAGGAGCGGCACGCCCCACGGGCTACCCCTGAACCCTGAACCCAACAACAAAAGCCCATCCGGCTCTTATGAGCCGGATGGGCTTTTATTGTTTTCTTAATATTTATCTCCGTACAGCTCCTTATTTCTCTGTACGATCGACATGATACGGCTGGCCGTCTCTTCGATGGCCTTATTCGACACATCGAGTACCTGGCAGTGGAGCTGGCGCATGATCTCCTTCGCGTAGGACAATTCATCCTCGATGCGGGCAATGTCCGTATAGTTCGCCGTCCCGGAGAAGCCGAGCGCCTTCATGCGTTCGCTTCGGATGGTATTCAGCTTGTACGGATCGATGATGAGCCCGATGATGCGATAGGGCGGCACCTGAAAGATCTCTTCCGGCAGCGGCACTTCCGGCACGAGCGGAAGATTGGCCACCTTGAATTTTTTGTGTGCCATGTACATGGAGAGCGGCGTCTTCGAGGTACGGGATACACCGATCAGGACGACATCTGCCTTCTTGAAGCCGGCCGGATTCTTGCCGTCATCATACTTCACGGCGAATTCAATGGCTTCGACCTTCTTGAAGTATTCTTCGTCGAGCTTGTGGATGATGCCCGGCTTCATACGGGGCTTCGTTTCAGAAATGGTCTGCACCATGTCCATCATCGGCCCAAGGATATCCACATACTTCACATGGTTTGCCTCTGCAATGCGCTCGAAATGCGCACGAAGCTCCGGGCTGACTAAGGTATGGCAGACAACAGCGCCATGCTCTGCCGCCTCTTCGATGACCTTCTGGATCTGTTCTGCATGACGGATGAAAGGCACGCGCACAACGTCGATGTCTTCATCAAACTGGCTGATGGTCGCCTTGGCGACACTTTCCGCAGTTTCTCCCAAAGAGTCGGAAACCACGTACACTTCTGGTATTTTGGACAAAAGGATGACCTCCTTTGGTATTGATCGGAAATGAGATGAGCAGCAAGGGACGGCACGCCCCTTGGACTAACCCATGAACCTCATTTATCTCTTCTTCGTTCCGAGATCGAGGAAGAGGCGGGTGATATTGGTCTTGGAAATGCGGCCCATCAGCTTGAATTTCTTCTCGCCCTCGGCATCCTGAAAAATGCCGACAGGCAGACAGTCGATCTCATAGTCAATGAGCTTTTGGGCAACGGATACCATGTCTTCGTCCGGCTCTGCGAAGATCATCTTCGACCGGGAGGTCATGACCATGGAGATCGGCACTTTGGTCAGATTTTCACGGCCCATCGCGGTCTTCAGCAGATCCTTTCTGGATACTACCCCCATGACGTCATCGGGCTTACCCACGAAAAGGGTCCCGATATCTTCGGTGAAAAGAAGGACCGCGGCATCGTAGGCATTCGACTCTGCACTGACCAGAACGGGTCTGGACATGCAGGACTCTGCGGTGCAGGAACGGATCTCTGCCGCAGCCGGGTCCTCTCCTCCTCCCAGGTAGTAGTAGCCCAGTCTCCGTCTGGCGGCGATCACTTCTCCCGAGAGAAGCACCGCCAGGTCTCCCCGCAGGGCGCTTCGGGTCACATGGAGACGCTCAGCGATCATTTCACCTGTGATCGGCCCATTTTCCCGCACGATGCGGGTAATTTCTTTTTGGCGGCTGGTCAGCTGCATAATTTGCTTCCTTTTTTGTATTGACAGGAAACCGGGACTGCTCGAAAACAGCCCCGGTCACCGGAATTTTTCAGTTCAAAGCTATCGCCGGATCGGTCAAGGAGATCTGCGGCCGCATGCGTCCCCACCGGGAGAGCAGCGTGTCTCTCTCTTCACTTGACCGCACCCGTTCTCACGGGGCAGGAAAGTTCCTTTCGGAGCTCCCGAGATCACCAGGTATAGTCTTCTGTATCTTTGATTCCTCTGCCGGTAGCTGCATCGAGCATCAGTCTCTGTTCGATACGAGCGACATTTCTCTTGGTGGCTTTGACCATATCCGGGTTGACGGATACGTAGTCGATACCGCTCTTGACGAGGAATTCGGTGAAGTCTGGGTATACGGACGGAGCCTGGCCGCAGATGGAGACAGTCTTGCCGTCTTTGTGTGCGGTCTCGATCAGGTGGCGGACAGCTCTCTTGATCGCGAGGTTTCTTTCATCGAAGAGGGCGGAAACGGTGTCATTGTTTCTGTCGCAGCCGAGTACCAGCATGGTGAGGTCGTTGGAGCCGATGGAGTAGCCATCCACGAATTCATTGAATTTATCTGCCAGAATGATGTTGGCTGGGATCTCTGCCATGAGGAAGAGCTTGAAGTCCGGACCTCTTTCCAGACCTTCTTCTTTCATGATGGAGGTGACCTTGCGTGCTTCATCGACGGTTCTGCAGAATGGGATCATGCAGTTCAGGTTCTTCAGACCGAATTCTTCACGAACCTTCTTGACTGCCTTGAGTTCGAGACGGAAAGCGTCGGTGTAGGTCGGGTCGTAGTAGCGGGAAGCACCTCTCCAGCCGAGCAGGTCAGCCGGTTCTACCGGTTCATACTTGTCGCCGCCCTTGAGGTTTCTGTATTCGCCGGACTTGAAGTCGGAGAAACGGAGAACGACCGGACGTGGAGCCAGCGCGCGGCAGACCTTGGAAATGCCTTCAGCGAGCATGTCGATGACTTTTTCCGGTTTACCCTGTTCGATGAGGTAGAGCGGATGTTCATGGATGAAGGTGGTCCAAATGAATTCTTCACGCATGAGTCCGATGCCGTCGCATGGGAGGCTTGCATATTTATCAGCGAGATCCGGATCGCCCAGGTTCATCATGACGCCGGTGCCGGTCGGTGCGAAGTATTCAGCGACTACGGTCTGAGCAGCGCCCTGTGCCTGCTGCGGTTCGTCTTTCTTCACGAGGTCAGCAACGATGCCGTCATAAACGACGCCGTTCTGTGCGTCGATGGTGATGTCCTGGCCGGATTTCAGTACTTTGGTCGCTTCTACGCTGCGGCTCTTGGTGCCGACGACGCATGGAATGCCGAGTTCGCGGGAAACGATGGAAGCGTGGCAGGTCATGCCGCCAGCATCGGTGACGATCGCGATGGCTTTCTTCATAGCCGGTACCCAGTCCGGAGAGGTCATCGTGGTGACGAGGACTTCGCCTTCCTGGAATTCATTGATATCCTTCGGGTCGGTGATGACGTGGCATTTGCCTGCTGCCATTCCCGGGCTGGCCGGAAGACCTTTGACGAGTACTTTATGATCGGTGGTCAGTTTCACTTCAGTGCCTGCTTTCTTTTCTTTATTCTTCTTGGACCAAACGGTTTCCGGACGAGCCTGGAGGATCCAGACGCGGTTCTGGTGGTCGACAGCCCATTCCATATCCATGTAGCAGCCATAGTGCTTTTCAATGGCTTTCGCATAGGTAGCGAGCTGGACGACCTGTTCATCGGTGAGAGCCTGCGCCTTGGCAAGGTCTTCCGGTACTTTTCTTTCTTCTACATCGCCGCCCGGTTTACGAACGAGTTCGATGGCTTTTTCATTGATATGGCGGGAAGCAATGGTGAGGTCTTCTTTGTTGATGATGAAGTTATCCGGGGTGACGGTGCCCTGTACGACGTATTCGCCAAGGCCCCAGGAGCCTTCGATCATGATGGACTTGTCATCGCCGTTGGCAATGTTCACGGTGAACATGACGCCTGCGACTTTGGAGTCAGCCATCATCTGTACAGCAGCGGAGAGAGCGACGTTTTCATGGTCGAAGTTCTTCTTCGCTCTGTAGTATACAGCGCGGTCGGTGAAGGTGGATGCGTAGCATTCCTTGACCTTACGGATGACCATGTCACGGCCGGTGACATTCAGGTAGGTGTCCTGCTGGCCTGCGAAGGAAGCATCCGGCAGGTCTTCTGCGGTAGCAGAGGAACGAACGGCTACATATGGATTTTCTTCGTTGACTTTCTTGGAGAGTTCTTCGTAAGCATCGCCGATCGCAGTCGCGAGGTCTTCCGGCATTTCAGCGGAAACGATGCTTTCGCGGATCTTAGTGCATACTTCATGGAGTTCGACAGAGTCTTCTACATCAGAAAGACCCTGCAGCAGCTCGTGGATCTTTTTATTCTGCCCGGTGACATCCATGAAATAACGGTAAGCATGAGCTGTCGTCGCGTAACCGTATGGTACCGGCACGCCGGTCGAGGTCGTCAGTTCACCCAGAGAAGAAGATTTCCCTCCGACCAGATTGACATCTTTTCTGTGCAGTTCATCAAACCACAATACATAAGCATTCTCTCTTGCGTCCATCATGTCCTCCTAAACAATGAAGATAAGAATCGTTAGCTTGAAATGTACACTTAATTTCAAATCGCTTCACTTATAGTATACCTATTTGAATAAAATGTCAAATGCATAATGTGCAAGAATGACATATTTTTATGAAATAAGGATAGACTTAAATTGGGTTCAAGGTTCAGGGTTAGCCCATGGGGCGTGCTGCCCCTTGATTGTGGATGAAAGCTTTGCTCTCTAGTTAGAAGTGAGGAGTTAGGAGTGAGGAGTGGTGGTGCGGCGCATAAAAATCAGAAGCGCCGCAACGTATAAATAGGGCGATGCCCGAAAGTGGTATTCAAGTCACCAGTCACTAGTCACTCCTAACTAGCGAGCAGAGCTTTCATCTGGAATCAAAGGATGGCACACCCCACGGGCTCCCTCCTGAACCATCCCAACAAAAGGAGCTCTCCCTTTCGGAAGAGCTCCTTTTTAAGGAAACACGGATTCAATCGTTGTCAGGTTTTACTCTTAAATTTTTATACATGGCGAGGAATAGCCTGACGCGAATAGCGAGCTATGTAAGGAAGGCTATGACGAAGCTATGTATAAAAATTCTTGTAAAAGCTGACTCTGCGATTGAATCAGCGTTTCCTTAAAATCTGAGCGACGTGATGAAGTAGGCCGCGCAGCTGACGAGGACCGTCAGGATGATCATCATAGGATCGGCGATGGAGGTACGGTAGTTTTCCGGATTGTAATGCGTGCGTTTCCGGAAAGGACGTGCATCCAGGAAGTCCATCGGATTGCTCGTGAGATCCATGAATTTATCATTCGCAATGCCCCAGGCATCGCCAAGGCCTTTGCAGAGTGCGCACATGAGTCCGCTCACGAAGTTCATGATCGCCGCGAAGGGCTTTCTGTAGAACCAGTCGGTATCGAGGCTGAGGGCGGTGTGCGGCTCCATCCTCGGAAGGAACATCATGAACGGCACCATGGTGACGACAAGGATCTCTACATAAGACAGGAGGTGGGCTGCCGTGAAGGGCTCGTAGGTGACAGCGCCGAATGGCAAGAAGCGGTAAAGCAGATCCGGATATACGCCGTAGAGGAAGCAGAGGCAGGCGCCAAGGCCCATCGCGACGTACATATTCTTCGGGAGCTTGTGCTTCATGACAATGTCTTTTTCCTCTTTCCGAAGGAAAATGAAGTAGCCCATCTTCAGTGTGATGGATAAAAAGGTACCGACGCTGGCAAGCTCAAGCAGGGTGTAGACCCAGTCATAACCGGCTTCTGCCGCTGCCGCGATGGTGATGGTCTTACTGATGAAGCCATTGAAAAGCGGTACGCCGGAGATGGAGAAGGCAGCGACGAAGAAGCAGAGGCAGGCGAATGGCATTCTCTTTGCCATGCCGGAGAGCTGATTGATCTTACGGATGCCTGTCGCATAAATGATCGCGCCTGCGCACATGAAGAGGAGCGACTTATACAGGATGTGCGAGAAGGCATGCGCCGCTGCGCCGTTCAGTGCCATCGCCGTGCCGACGCCGACACCGGCGACCATGAAACCGACCTGACTGATGATGTGGTAGCCGAGAAGGCGGCGCATATCATTTTCCATGATCGCATAGAGCGCCCCATAGAGCGCCATGAAGCAGCCGGCAGCCATGAGGAAGTCGGTCCCCGCAAAGATGCGGATGAGCGCATAGACGGCGACCTTCGTGGTGAAGGAGGAGAGGAAAACGGAGCCGGTGATGGTGCCTTCCGGATACGCATCGACCAGCCATGCATTCACCGGAGGGATGGCCGCATTCACGGCGATGCCGATGAGGATCGCCCAGAAGGGCAGGTTGTGCGCGCCCGCTGAGAGGTTCATGACGAGACCGTTTCCAGCGCCGACCTCGAGGAATATGCCATAGAGCAGAAGGTTTCCGCCCAGCATGTGAACCATGAGGTAACGATAGCCTGCGCGGCGCGAGGCCGGGGTGTGGTGGCCCCAAATGAGAAAGAGGGATGTCACCGCAAGGCCTTCCCAAAAGGCGATGAAGGTCATCCAGTCCTTGGCAAGAGTGACGCCAAGCGCACATCCGGCGTAGGCCATGGAGGCGAAGGCTTCGATGCGGCTGTCATTGTGGCAGGAGTAGATCCCGCCGATGCAGGCCATCAGAGCAAAGATCATGCAGAAGACATAGCTTAAGCCGTCCACATGGAAGTAGTCAAGCACATAGCCGGTGCCAAAGAATTCCATGGAAAGGTCTGTGCCCATCGGCATAGAGAGCGCCGCGGCAAGGGCCGCGAAGGGACCGATGGCAAGGACCACTCTCCGAAGCGCTTTCGGTACAATGGCCGCAATGAGTCCGACGAGAATGAGGATGATGCCGGGATGCAATACATTACTCAATGTGGCCACCTCCTCCGCGTGTATAGTAGTTCTCACTGCGCTGCAGAAGCGGCGTCATGATGAGCTTGGCAAGGATGATCAGGATCCATCCGGACACAAACCCGAAGAAAATATCATAGCCGAAGGGCAGCGGCCACCATGACGGGCTGTGCAGGTGTACGCCTGCGATCTCAGCCACGCAGGAGACAAGCAGAATGACAGCGGCCAGGATATAAATTCTTTTCTTCGTCATTTCAGCCACCCCCCGTTCCAGCCGGCACAGATGCCGCTTGCGGCCATATCGGCCAGATCATAGAAATGCGGATATACATCCGGCAGTACGCCGAGGATGACGGCAAGCGCTGTCGTGATGCAGATCGGGATCAGCATGGAATAGCTGAATGCCCCGTACTTACGGAATTTTTCCTGCGGATCATGCCGGAAGTACGCCATGCGGACGACCGGCATCAGGTAAGCCGCTGCGAGGAGCGCACTGGCGACCCAGATCAGGATGTAGAGAGGTTTCCCCGCCTGCAGCGCGCCAAGAGCGAGGTTCCACTTACTGACGAAGCCGACCAGGAATGGCGTGCCCGCGATACCAAGGGAAGCGATGGTGAAGCAGGCCATGGTGACCGGGAGCTTCTTCCCGATGCCATAGAGCTCACTGATATTATTGCGGTGCGTACGCGCAATGATGAGGCCGGCGCACATGAAGAGCGTGATCTTCATGACCGCATGGGCGACCAAGTGCAGGTACGCGCCCTTGATGGACAGCGGCGAGAGCAGGGCCGCGCCCAGCACGATGTAGGAGAGCTGGCCGACTGTCGAGAAAGCGAGACGGCGTTTCAGGTGATCCTGCCTCATGGCGATGAGGGAGGAGATAATGATACTGCCGGCAGCGAACCATGCCAGGACGTCCACGACGCCGATCTGGGAGAGGAGCTGCGGCCCGAAAACAAATCCGATGACACGAAGGACAGCGAAGACGCCGGTCTTGACGACAGCCACCGCATGAAGCAGGGCGGAAACCGGAGTCGGCGCGATCATGGCTGCCGGCAGCCAGCCGTGCAGCGGCATGACAGCCGCCTTTACGGAGCCTGCCATGATCATCAGGATGAAGATGAACTGGAGCACCCACTTCGGAGCCATGTCCGGGGTGAGGAAGCCGCCCGGCTTGAAGTCGACAGTCCCTGCGATGCAGTAGACGGCGATGATGCCGGCGAGGAAGAGCTGCCCGGAGATCAGTGTATAAATGAGGTACTTGCGGCTCGCAGAGAGTGCTTCCGCATTTCTCTTATGAAGCACCAGAGGGTAGCTCGCAAGGGTCAGAAGCTCGTAGAAAATAAAGAAGGTGATGAGGTTCGACGCCATGGCGATGCCCATGACCGCAGAGAGGCAGACCGCGAAGGCCGCGAAATAGCCGGTCTGTTCTTTTTCATTGTTGCATCGCATGTAGCCGATGGAGTAAAAGTTCATCGGTACCCAGAGCATGGAGGCCAGCGTCGCAAAGATCATGCCCGCCGGATCCGTCTTCAGCGTGAGCCCCAGGGTATCGGTGATGCGGCAGAGGGTCCACTCGTACTGATTGCCATCCAGGACCCCCGGCACCATGGAAAGGATGATGCCAAACATGATCACGGAAGCGATGGCGCTCCATGCCTCACGTACATTTGGCCATTTCCTGCTGAATGCGATCAGGATCGCAGCGAAGAAGGAAACGCCTACCGCCAGAAATGGTCTGCAGTCTATGATCGTCATCTCAGAAACACCCCCGGCAGTCCCAGTTTAATCACATCAGTCACGATGGTCGCATTGCCAAAGCCCAGCGCGATGATCATGATGCCCATGATGAGGATCGGGATGACCATCGGCAGCGGCAGCCCCAGCTTGCCCTTATGCGGATGCACCTCTGTCAGAGAGGCTTCCCGCTGGACGAACATCTGCTCAATGATGCGGAAGAAGTAGATCGCATTGAGAAGCGAGCTGATAACCAGTACGAAGATATAGAAATACTCTCCGCCGGTGTAAGCCCCCAGCATGAGATACCACTTGCTGAAGAAGCCGCAGGTCGGCGGCAGCCCGATCATGGAAAGCGCTGCCAGCGCCACGGTGATGGAGCTGATAGCCATCTTCTTATTGAGGCCGCCCAAGCGGTACAGATTCACTTCGCCAAAGCGGTACTGGATCCCGCCGATAACGAGGAAGAGCGAGCTCTTCATGAAGGCATGGTTGATGATGTGCATCACGGCGCCGATGAAGCCGTACATATTGCCCATCGCCAGACCAATAGCGATGTAGCCGATCTGTGCGACCGAGGAGTACGCAAGCATGCGGCGGAAGTCGTACTGCGCCATCGCCATGACAGAGCCGATCAGGATACCGCACACGCCTAAGATCCCCAGCACATTCAGCGCACTTTCCACGACCGGATTATCGACCTGGAAAATGTAGTAAATAAAACGGATGAGTGCATACGCCGGCGCCTTGCTCATGAGGCCTGCGATGAAAGCGGCTGCGCCCGGATGTGCGTAGGTGTAAGCATCCGGCTGCCAGCCATGCAGCGGGAAAAGTGCCATCTTGATGCCGAAGCCGATTAAAAAGCAGGCGACTGCCATGGCAAAGAGCGGCGAATGCAGATGCGGGATGATGAGCTGCGCGAGGTCTGCCATATTGAGCGTACCGGTCATCGCATAGAGATAGCCGACACCCAGCAGGTAGAGGGACGCGCCGATGGTCCCGATGAGGAGGTAGCGGAAGGCCGCCAGCATGGATTTCCGCCCGCCCAGCGCGATCAGCGCATAGCCGGAAAGCGACATGATCTCCAGATACACATAGAGGTTGAATACGTCGCCGGTGATGATCATGCCGGAAAGGCCGACCGTCAGAAGACCGAAGAGCGTATAGTAGCCGCCTACATGGAGCCAGTCCTCATCCTTCACAAAAGGCCGGCTGTAGAGAGAGACGAGCATGGAAATGAAGGTGACCAGCACCGCGAGGATGCTGTTCAACGGATCCAGCGCAAATTCGATGCCGATCGGCGGGATCCAGCCGCCCATCATGTAGTGCCAGGTCGCTCCGCCATTTTCAAGCACATGCTGGAGCACCAGGCAGGCACTCGCAAAGGCGCCCGCGATGGAAGCCATCACGATGTAGGAGCCCAGATTGCGGCTGATGCGGGAGAAAAGCATGCAGAGAAGCGAACCGGTCAGCGGCAGGAGTACGATAAATACGGGAGCGTGCTGTGTCATTTACTAGCCCTCCTCAGTACCTCGACCTCTTCCACGGAGCCATAGATCTCCTTGATGCGCATGAGGAGTGCGATCGCTACCCCTGTGGTACCAAGGCTGACGACGATAGCCGTCAGCATCAGGCCGTGCGGCAGCGGGTTGATATACATCGAAGGATCCGTCGTGATGCCATTCTGGATCGGGATCATCGCCCCGTCTTTCTGCGCAAAGCACAGGTAGAAATAAATGACAGCGACCTGCATGACATTCATCGCCATCAGCTTTTTCATGTAGTTCTTGCTGAGGACCATGCCATATACGCCAAGGAAGAAAAGGATCATGACCAGGGTGTAAAGACCTTTTGTTTTCAGGAATTCATTCAGTACGTCCATGCTCTTCACCCCTTTTCACGATAGCATCCAGCAGATTGATGATCGTCATCATGACGCAGATGGCGACGCCGATCTCGATGAGAAAGATCCCGGTCGCGTGCATTTCATTCTGCGCTTCCATCCGGATCGGCATGTAATTGTAATTCAGGAAGAAATCCGCCCCGCCCAGAAGCGTCAGCCAGCCGGTCAGTGCATAAATGAAGGTGCCGACACCGGCCAGCACGACCGATGTTTTTCCCAGCACATTGAATTTCGTATCAAAGCCCAGAATGAGACGCGCGAGCAGCACGCCCACTGAGAGCAACGCCCCCGCCTGGAAGCCGCCGCCCGGAGAAAATTCGCCGAGGCAGAGGATGTAGACTGCATATACCATCGTGAAGGGTACCAGCATGCGGAAGGCTATATTCAGGATCAGACCGCCAAATGGTTTATTCATTTGATAATCTCTCCTTCCTCCGGATCTTCCGGCTCCTCTTCAGGACGACGGCCCACCGTATTGCTGGTCAGGATGAGGACCGTCGTCAGCCCTGCCAGGAACATGACCGAGGTCTCCCACATGGTATCGAAGCCTCGATAATCGATGATGACGCCAGTGACGATATTGGGAGAGCCCGTATCCTCCTCACTGCGCGAGATATAGGTCGGTGTGACATGCGTATTCGGTGCTGTATTCGGATCCCCGATCTCCGGGAGATAGGTGACCACCGAGACGAAGAGCGCCGTCATGACCGACAAAAGTACCGCTACCAGTCCACGCATTACTTACACCACCTATCAATTTTCTTCAGCGATGCTACGAAGAAGATCGTAGAGATCGTACCAATGACCGCTTCTGTGAAAGCCACATCCGGAGAACCCATCATGAGGTACAGGAGCACCGCGCAGAAGCTGAACGCGCTGTAGATGATAGCTGCGGAGAGGATATCCTTGCAGAAGATGACCGCGCAGGTGATCAGAATCAGGAAAACCAGAAGAATGGCTTCGATCGTATAGATTTCCATTATTTTTCCTCCTTTTCCAAATGTCCCACCGGTTCATCAATGCTGTGATCCGGGCCCGCAAGACCGAGGAGCTTCTTCGCGCCCTTCGTCTTGAGCGTCCAGATCGGATGTCCGGACTTATAGGCCGACTTGCTCAGGATATGTGAGCCGATCGGGTTCGCCATGAAAACCAGAAGAAAGACGAATGCGATCTTGAGAGAGGTCAGTGTCGCCCCTTCGTAGATCATAAGGCCGATGAAGGTCAGCATGCAGCCCAGCGTCTCGCTGTTGCCCGATGCATGGATGCGGCTGTAGAAATCCGGAAGCCGGAGCATCCCGATGCCCGAGCCGATGAAAAAGATAAGCCCGCCGATAATGAAAAGCGCCGCTGCCATTTCTCGAGGAGAGGTAAAGCCGAGTTCACTCATATCTTATTCCCTCCTATGAACTTCGCCACGATGAGGGATCCCAAGAATCCCAAAAGCGCGTAAGAGATCGCAATATCCACATACATATCCGGACGCTTGTCGATGAAGCCGAAGACCACGATGAGACAGATCGTATCCGCCCCGATGACCCCCAAAGCATTCATCCGATCAAAGATCGTCGGCCCGTTGAAGAGGCGCTGGAGCATGAGAGCGATGACGAAGAGAAGCACCAGCATCACGACATAGAGAAGAACCATCATGATCATTCCTCACCTTCCTTTTCTTCGACCACCTCGAAATCAAGCGGCATGCCATAGAGCCATGCCACCTTTCTTTGCATCCCGCCGTCCACAAGACCATCCGCCGCCCCTTTCGTCAGCGCATGGATCTCATAAAGTCCGTCATCGGTCACATTCATGGTGACCGTCCCCGGCGTCAGCGTGATGGAATTGGCCAGGATCGTCGATGCCATCGGATTGTCCGCCCGGAAATAGAAGCGTACCACCTTCGGATCGATCTGGAGCTCCTGCGACGTCTCGGCAAGAAGCACATCGACATTCGCGAGCACGAGCTGCCACATCAGCCAGATGAAGTACCAGATCATCTTCAAAGGGGAGAAGCCAAAGACATAGTAGAGACGGCTTTCCTCCTTGTTCGGCACCAGAAGCAGCGGATACGTCAGCCATGTCGTCACCAGCGCCGTGATCACGCCGTATACGATGAATTTCGTCTCCGTATGTCCCGAGAGCGCCATCCAGAAGGCGAACAGCACCACCGCGAGGCATCCCATGTGAACCACAGGCGAACCTACGATCCTTTTATCATTCCATACTACCTGTTTTCCCACAGCGACCACCTTTCCTCACCGAAGCCAAAGCCATATATCTCTATCGGAGATCTCTGAATAAAAAAAATGCAATAAAAGCATCTGATCGCTTCTATTGCATCAAGTAACGAGCAGGAAAAGATATGCTTTCAAGCAAAAAGTATATGATTTTGCGTTGCTTTACCGCGCTGCCTCATGCCGAGGACAGCACCCGAATCATCCCAGCCATGATCACTCTCATAGTGCATTGACTCCCCTCATTTTCCTCAGGGCTTCTCACCGGGAGAGGCTCTTTTCCATATTGATTATATTTATAGTATCACATCCTATAGAAAAATGAAACAATTAAAAGAGTTCAATTATCGCAAAGTTGCATAGCCCGCAATGCATGAATTATTTTTCACATAGGAGTCTATCAATGTGAAATGCATAAAAAAATGAGCCTGAAGAAATTTTCTTCGCGAAAATATCTTCAGGCTCATTCCTGTTTTCTGGCAGGGGCAGGTAGAGTCGAACCACCGATAACGGAGTCAAAGTCCGTTGCCTTACCGCTTGGCGATGCCCCCATGAAGTCCGATAATATCGGATTTCATGCAAAAAAAATGGGGCGAGTGGTGGGACTCGAACCCACGCGTAACGGAGCCACAATCCGCCGTGTTAACCACTTCACCACACCCGCCATATTTTTCCCGTCACAGGCATTTCGCCATATGACGTTGTTTATTGTACCATAGAAAGAAATATCCGTCAAATAGTTTTCCGAAAGATTTTTTTCGTTCATCACCTGTCACAAAAAAATTCTCTTACAATATATAAAGAGATTCATTAAAGGAAAGAGAGCGTCCCATCCCCGGTGCAGAGGATGGGCGCCCTCGCTCCTCCTCAAGAGCTATGGCGCCTCTTCACTCCAGAGCCCAACCTCCACCCTTCCTCCGCTTCTTTATATGTTGTATAATAATAAACAACTTAAAAGCACTGGTTCCAAGCAGGATCTGTCATACCAGTGCTTCTTTTTATTATTTATCCTTTTATCAATGAGGTACACACCATGGACAACAAACCTTTCCGACAGGGCACCATCGATCAATTTTTAGACGATCTCGGCAGCAAGAAAGCCGCCCCCGGCGGCGGCGCAGCAGCCGGACTCGTCGGCGCACAGGCCTGTGCGCTCGCCGAGATGGTCTGCCACCTGACAGAAGCCAATAAAAACTACGCAGAATTCCACGAAAAAGCAGCCGAATATGCCGCCGTCTTTCAGATGGCCCGCTCCATCTTCCTCGATCTGATGGATGAGGATGCCAAGTCCTTCCTGGAACTGATGAACACCCTGCGCGCCATCCGCACGCTTCCTCTGGCGGAGAGACAGGAAAAGCAGCTCGAAGCCTTCAAGAAGGCGATCGAAGTCCCGCAGCAGATGGCGCAGACCATGAGCGATCTGCTCCCGAGCTTCACGAACCTTCTCCTCAAAGGAAATAAGAACGCCATCAGCGACGCCATCATGGCTGCCCAGCTTGCCATGGCCTGCATCCATGCTTCGATCCTGAACGTCAAGATCAATATGAAATACATCGATGATGAATTCTATGAACACGAAATGAATGATACAATCACCGCATGGGAAAATGCCATCTCCGCCATCGATGCCGTACTGACCTATCAGGTGGATTTATAAGGTGAACCCGTGGGGCGTGTTTCCCTAACGCCTAATCCCTAGTCACTTTCCCAAAGGAGGCCCTATGTTTTCCAAAAATCAAAGCGGTTCCTCCTTGAACCGCCAGCTCTTCGAAACCTACATGGCGCTCGACAACTGGCACCAGTTCCGTCTGCGTCTTTTCATCGAAGGGATCTTCGTCGGCATCGCAGGCGGACTCTCGATCAGTCTCTTCCGATTTCTCCTGAATGAATCCGAAGACCTGCGCATCTACCTCTACTATGCCTGCCTCATCCCGGCGCTGCGCAGGGATGACCTCCTGCCGCTTCTTTCTTACGCGCTCCTTCTCCTTGCGATCGGCGGCGCGCTCTGCGCCATGTGCCGCTACGCCCCCATGGCCGGCGGCTCCGGCATCCCGCAGGTAAAGGGCGTCATCCTGGGCCTCATGAAAATGAAATGGCTGCGCATCCTCTGGGTGAAGATCCTCGCCGGAGCCATCGGCATCGGTGCAGGGCTCTCGCTCGGCCGCGAAGGCCCCTCCATCCAGATCGGTGCCGTCGCCGGGCAGGGCCTCTCCCGCATGCTCGGCCGGACACGCATGGAGGAGCGATACCTCATCACCAGCGGTGCGAGTGCAGGGCTTGCCGCCGCCTTCAATGCGCCGCTCGCCGGCATGATGTTTGCCTTAGAAGAGCTCCACCGCAATTTCTCCGGCGCCGTCCTTCTCCCCACGATGACATCCGCCATCACAGCGACCATCGTCACCCGCTGCTTCTTCGGGAATGGGACCAGCTTCCATTTCGTCGATCTCGTCCCGCTCCCTGCCCAGTACCTGTGGTATGTGGCTCTCATCGCCCTCATCTGCGGCCTCGCCGGTATCATCTTCAACTACGGTCTCCTTCACATCGGCGCATTCTACCATCCGAAGGTCTTTAGGACGCAGGCATCCAAGATCATTTTTTGCCCTCCTCTGTGCCGGTGTGTTCGGATTCCTCCTCCCACAGGTCTTGGGCGGCGGCAACCATCTTGTCGACCAGCTCGCCATCACGAGCTACCCGCTCGCCTTTCTGCTGCTTCTTCTGGCAGCCAAATATATCTTCACCCTCATCAGCTATGGCTGCGGCGCACCCGGCGGATTCTTCCTGCCCCTGCTCGTCATCGGCGCCCTGACCGGCGCCGTGCTGGCGCATCTCCTCGTCAATGCGGGACTTCTCTCTGCGGTGTACACGCCGAATGTCATCATCATCGGCATGGTCTCCCTCTTCGCCGCAAGCGTGCGCTCCCCCATCACCGGGACCCTCCTCATCCTCGAGATGACAGGCGACTTTGATCACCTCATGGTCCTCGCCTTTGCTTCCGCCATCGCCTATATCACCGCAGAGATCCTGAGAGGACGCCCGATCTACGATGCCCTTCTCCAGAGATCTCTCGCCGCCAGCCCCGATACCGCCTGTGAAGAAGAGAAGAATATGATCGAAGTCCCCATCGCGAGCGGCTCCCTTCTGGAAAACCGTCCGATCTCTGAGCTTCCTCCCATGAAGCAGACCGTCATCGTAGAGATCAAGCGCTCCGGGAAAAGCCTCATCCCCGACCCCGATACCCGCCTGCGCGCCGGCGACTTCCTCTACATCCTCTCCGAGAGCCGAAATGCAGAAACGCTAAAGCGCATGGGCGAAGAGTCGAATGTGAAATAAAGAGTTTGAAGTTCAGGGTCAGCCCGTGGGCGTGCCCCCTTGATCGTTTACGAAAGAGGTTCCGCAGGTTCTACAGGTTCAAGGGTTCAAGTCCCCAATCACCATTTATATAAAAGGAGTCTTTCTCATGGGTCAGCTCAGACGAAAAGTGCATAACTACACCATTCTGGTGCTCATCAAAGAAGGCTCAATGCCCGATTTTCATGTCAAGTCTCTCGCCGCCCTGCGCGTGCGCGAAGGCGAAGAGGTCGACTCCCTCTGCTTTCAGGACTGCGACCAAAAGGAAAGACAGGCCATTGCCAAGGATATGAAGGCCCTTCACGCCTTTCTGGCAGACGACCTCATCCTCACCGCAGACATCAGTGAGAATATGCCTGCCATGGAAAAGCTATATCAGGAATACTGCGATGCCTTCTTCACGAATACCACGTTCGATATCCTCCCCATCAATGAAGAGGTGACTCCTCTCATGGACGATCCCGCGGCTTTTACGGCGCGCATTGCCGCCATCCAAGGAGAAACAGACGCATTGAAACGCGCCCGCTCCACCCACGCCATCTATGAGGAAGCGGCAGAGATCCTCTACAGCTATCAGAAAGGCTGGCCCTACTGGATCTGTGCGCTCTCCACCGAAGAAGAACGAGGCATGGAAAAACGCCTCCCCGCGAAAAAGAAAAAACTCTGGATCGCCACCCTCTGCTGGTTCTTCGGTCTGCACTATTTCTATCTGGGAAATTCCGTGCGCAATCTCTTCTACCTCATGACCGTCGGAGGCTGCTTCCTCTGGATGCTTTTCGATCTCTACCGCCTCCCTGCCATGGTCGACGAGCGCAATGCAAAGATCGCAGAAGAAGTGTACAAAGAATTGAAAAAGGGATGAGTGACTAGGGACTAGGGATTAGGGATTAGGGATTAGGGATTAGGAACCTCAAGTGACTGGTGACTTGAATACGACTTTCGGGCATCGCCCCGTTTCGTCATCCTGAGCGGCGAGAAACGTCGTATGTGAGATAACGGATGCCAGAACAGCTGCGACCTGAGCCGAAGGATCTCGGCGAAGCCGCCACTTTCATTCCTCATTCCTCATTCCTCATTCCTCATTCCTCATTCCTCACTCCTCATTCAAGTCGAGCTTTCATCTACAACCCATGGGGCGGCACGCCCCATGGGCTAACCTAGGACCAGGGAAACGCCGGCCCATTCTATCCCCTTGACTTTCTCCCTTGTAACGTGCTATATTACTAATAATTTCACACAGGCAGTGAAGAGAAGAGTACATGATCGCAGGCTGGCAAAGAGAGCGCCCACATGGTGAAAGGGCGTGCAGTCAGACCATGGAAGATGGCCTCTGAGCCAGGTATGCTGAATGATGAAGCAGCCCGGGCGCTCCCGTTACAGAGCTTGGGTATCATGGAAACATCGTACCTTAAAAGGCATCTGCGGCGACGCAGCTGCGAAATTGGGTGGTAACACGATCTCTCGTCCCTTTGGGGGCGAGAGTTTTTTTATGGTTCCAAAGACCTTTGGTCCAAGCCCTGCCACTCCCCATTCCCCAAAAATCCTTTACTTGACTGTCTGCCCAAGGAGGTCTTTACTTTGCCGATCAAAATCGCTGATGGCCTGGACGCCATCACAGAATTAAAAAAAGAAGGGATCGTCACCATCAATGAAGCGCGTGCACGGACGCAGGATATCCGCCCACTGAAGATCCTGATCCTGAATCTGATGCCCATCAAGAAGCCGACAGAAGTGCAGCTGCTCCGTCTCTTAGGCGACACCCCGCTGCAGCTCTCGGTCGATTTCGCCCGCATCGCGTCTCGCGAGACCACCCACACGGACCGCTCCTACCTGTCCAAGAACTATCTCACCTTCGATGACATCAAGGATGAGAAATACGACGGCTTCATCATCACCGGCGCGCCCGTCGAAAAGATGCCCTACGAAGAAGTCGAGTACTGGCCGGAGATGATGAAATACTTCGAATGGGCGGATACCCACGTCTTCTCCACCCTGCATTTCTGCTGGGCGGCGCAGGCCGGGCTCTACCGTGACTACGGAGTAGAGAAGCGCATCCTCCCCCGAAAGCTCTTCGGCATCTACCAGTACGGCCTCACGATGGACTACCACCCGCTCCTCCGCGGCTTTGACGACCGCTACTTCATCCCGCAGTCCCGCCACACCTCCATCGACGACAGAAAGGTCGATGAGACACCGGAGCTCACCGTCCTCTCCCGCTCCTCCGAGAACGGCATCAATATCATTTCCGATCAGGAGTCCCGCCGCATCTTCGTCCTCGGCCACTTCGAGTATGACCTGCGCACATTGGAATGGGAATATAAAAGAGACCGCGAGAAGGGCCTTCCCATCCGCCTGCCGGAAAACTACTATCCCTACGACGATCCGCAGGAAAAGCCGCGCTTCGTCTGGTGCAGCTACGCCCACCTTTTCTATCACAACTGGCTGAACTTCGTCTATCAGGAGACCCCGTACAGCCTCGATCACCTCATGCCATTCAATGTGCATAATCCGCTGCATGTGTAAAGGGTGTCTGGGGACTAGTGACTGGGGATTAGAAATTCGTGCTCACCTGGCGTAAACGCTATCCTGCCATGCACCATGCTGCCTCTCGTTTCCCATGCAAGCGAAAAGACCGCCTCGGCGGTCTTTTTTATGGTATAATAGGTCAGGTGCCATCAGCAAGCACGGTAGCGGTATGTTTTCTGCCCCTGCGTTCAACAACAAGGGGGGATGATGCCAATGACTGCATATGATTTTTTGCTAGTTGTGGTTTGTATAACCCTCTGTATCGTAGCAATACGAAGCTAAAATCTTTCTTTTCATTCCATCAACAGAAAAACCGCCCACTCCTAGCAAAGTCCGGCGGTTAATCTGTTGAACTATTGAGGGGCCATCCGTTGCCGTTTGGCACCTTTTCTATTGCTATTATACCATAAGGAAATTCGTTGTCCAATGGAAAATGGTATCCTGCCCTTCCCTGCTCCATCTTTATACTCTGCGGTGCTTTTCATTTTTTTGCGCCGCACCGCCATTTCTCATTTCTAATTTCGCATTTCTCATTCAATAAAAAAGACCGCCTCGGCGGTCTTTTTTATTTGCCCTATTTCAGTACAGACGGCAACCAGGTGGCAATGTCCGGGAAGAAGCAGAGAAGCGCGATCTCCAGCACCATGATGAAAGCAAAAGGGGCAGAGCCGGCGATGATATCCTGGATCGAGCTGTCCTCGCTGATGCCCTTGATGACGAAGAGATTCATGCCGACCGGCGGTGTAATGAGGGCCAGCTCCATATTGATCAGGAGCACGACATTGAACCAGATGGGATCGAAGCCCAGCGCCTTGATGATCGGGTAGAGCATCGGCAGCGTGATGAGGATGATGGAAACTGTTTCCAGCACACACCCCAGAATGAGCAGCACGATATTGATGCCGATGAGGATGACCCAGCGGTTCATATGCCCTTCCGTCACGAGAGACATGAGCGCCTGCGGGACCTGCAGCACAGTCAGGATATAGCCGAAGAGCATAGCGCCGACCATGATGGCAAAGATCATGCAGGATGTCTTGATGGTCGAGCGGAGGATCCCCGGCATATCACTGACAGAAAGGCTCCTGTAGACGAAGAATGTGATGACGAGCGCATAGATCGTGCCGACAGCAGCGGCTTCCGTCGGCGTGAAAACGCCGGTATAGATACCGCCGATGATGATGATCGGCAGCAGAAGCCCCCAGAGATTTTCACGGAGCGCTTTCATCTTTTCTTCCGTCGAAGCCTTTTCTTCTCTTGGCTTATTCCAAGAGGCAATGACGATGTACGCCACGAAAGCAAGCGTCAAAAGCGCGCCCGGTACGACGCCGGACATGAACAGCTTTCCGACGGATTCATCGGTGATGGTACCGTAAAGGATCATCGGAATGGACGGCGGGATGAGGATGCCAAGGGTACCGCCGGCAGCAACAGAGCCGACGACGAGCTTTCTGTCATAGCCGCGCTTCAGCATTTCCGGGATCGCCATCGCACCGATAGTGACCGCAGTCGCCACAGAAGAGCCGGAGATCGCCGCAAAGATCGCACAGGCGAAAATGGTCGCGATGCCAAGGCCGCCGGGAAGATGGCCCATCCACTTGCTGCCAAGCTCGAAAAGCCCGCTGCCGACCTTGCCCGTCAGCATGATCTGGCTCATCAGGATATAGAGCGGCACCGACGTCAGGACATAAGAGTCCAGCGTCTTGTACGCGATGACAGGCACCTGCGAAAGGGTGGACATGTCGATAAACTGGATGATCCCCAGGATACCGGCAATGCTCAGCGTAAAGGCGACCGGCATGCCGATGACAAGGAGGAAGATGATGAACAGTGCAAAACCTGCAAGGATCATAGGTCAGTCCTCCTCTTGTGCAAAGAAATCACCCAGAAAATGATTCAGGGTTTCCAAAAACAGCAGAACAAAGCCGATCACCATGAAGGTCTGCGGGATCCAGAGCGGCACACGCAGAAGCGTCGGCGAAACGATGCCATTCTCAAGGCTCATCAGCATGTAATTCGTAGACTCCGTCATGCAGACATAGAGCGCAAAGAGCGACAGAAGCGAAGTGAAGATATCCATGCCCCTGCGCACCCCCTTCGGGAAGCGGGAATACAGGAAATCCACAAAGATATGACCATGCGTGCGCATGGTGTAGGACATGCCGAAAAAGCCTGCAAGGATCAGGAGATAAGTAGAGATCTCCATCGCCCAGACAGTCGGGCGATGCAGGATGCTTCTGGCAATGATCTCATAACAGATGATGAAGGCTGTCGTCAGAATAGCCAGCCCCGCGATCGCAGCAGCCGTGCATGTCACGCAGCCAAGAGCTCGATCAAACATTTTATAAACAGAACGCATGACAGCCCTCCTTTATTTAATACAAATATATAGGGTGGTTGATAGGTTTAAGGGTTCAGTGGTTAGCCCACGGGGCGTGCTACCCCTTGATTGTTTGCAAAAGAGGGGGAGCGGGTTCTACAGGTTCAGAGGGTTCAGAGGGGGTGGTGCGGCGCAAAAAATAATGAAGCGCCGCGGAGTTTTGATAGCGCTTCGCGCCGTCGTCATCTCGAGCGTAGCCGAGAGATCCTCCTTGCAGAACGGTCAGCATGCCAACTGCGCTACTTCAATCACCGCTTGCTTCTAATCCCTAGCCACCAGTCACTACTTTACCCGACCGCTGACCCCAGCGGCAAACCAGTCCCTTATTTCTTCGATGCTTTTCTGCAGTCTTCCACGAGCTGCTTGCCGAAGTCACCCTGTTCCTGCTCAAACTTCTCGATGACAGAAGCAGTCGCATCCTGCCACAGCTTCACTTCATCCGCCGGAACGGTGTAGACATCCATGCCCTTGGCAGCGAGCTCCTTCAGGCAGCGGTCATCCTCCGCCTTGGTCTCCTTACGGATCTCATCGCGGATCTCCTTAGCGACTTCATTCACCAGCTTCTGCTGATCCGGAGACAGCTTTTTCCAAGAGTTGTCATTGATCGCGAGCAGGAAGCCGACATAGGAATGGTTTGTGGTGGTGAAGTACTTGCAGACTTCATAGATCTTGCGGGACAGGATCGCCGTCTGACCAGAGGACTGTCCGTCGATGGTGCCATTCTTGATCGCCATGTACACTTCCGAAGAGCTCATGGTCGTCGGAGAAGCGCCGAGCGCCTGGATGATGTCAGCCGATGTTTCCGAGTAAGAACGGATCTTCAGTCCCTTGAAATCCTCCGGCTTTTCGATCTTTTTGGCATTGTTGCAGAACTGTACATAGCCATAGTCAGCCCAGATCAGCGGGTGAACGCCCTTCTTTTCCATTTCTGCCGTCAGCTTCGAGCCCAGATCTCCATCGAGTGCATTATCAGCCGCTTCGATGGTCGGCAGGACGAACGGCAGATCGAGGACCTTGAGCGCCGGTACGACCATGGACCAGCGCGCGGTAGAGTTCAGACCGATATCCAGCCCGCCGCTCATGAGCGCATCATTCATATTCTGGTCATTGTAGAGCTGTCCGGCCGGGTATACCTTGACCTCGATCGAACCCTTGGATCTTTCATTGACCTCTTTGGCAAATTTTTCTACACTCTTGGACAGATGATGCTCGGACGGCAGCTGATATGCCAGCTTCAGCTCGACCTTCTGCCCATTGCCGGATGCTGCCGCCTTCTTATCTCCGCCGGACATGCCGCATCCCGTCATCATACCTGCCATTGCCAGAGCAGCCAGAGAAACGGCTGCGATCTTCATCGATTTCTTACCCATCATAGATCTCCCTTTCTGCTATACTTACATCAACCTATAAAACACCCTTCTTGAATAAAGTCCTCGAGGGAGACAGCAGATTTCGCGACTACCTGCTGCCTCAAGCCCGCTCTCCCTTTCTCAGGTATCAAAAAACGCCCTGACTGATAAAAATCAGCCAGGGCGTAAACCTTCACGCGGTACCACCTCGCACTATACTCGGAGGCCTTGTAACGCTGCCAAACGCCGCATCCTACTTCATTCAGATACGGGACTTGCGGACGACTTTGTGAGGACCCTCTGCTGCCTTTCACCATACGGCAGCTCTCTGCCAGAGAACCGATTCACTCGCTTCCGTTCCTTGTCTTTATTCAAAATTAAGCTTGTGACAAGTATACACGCTGCATTTATGTTTGTAAAGAGGAAATTTTTACGCTCACGAAAAGGACACGGCGCTCTGCGAGAGGAGGGTATGCCGCAAATGGCATCCTCCTCCCGCTTGCGATATAATGAAGAAGCGATACCCCCTGTCAGATTCCCCTGCATTTCAAGGTATATTTTCGAGGTATATGATGACATTCATACAGCACTTAGACTCCCCACTCGGCCCCATCCTCCTCGCAGCGGATGACGTAGGACTCACCGGCCTTTGGTTCGAGGGACAGAAATACTTTGCCGCCACTCTCCCGGCAGAAGTACAGACAAAAGAAACGCCCGCGCTGAGAGAAGGAAGGCGCTGGCTAGACCTGTACTTTGCGGGAAAAGAGCCAAAGACCTCTCCGCCCCTCCATCTCACCGGCACTCCGTTTCGCCTTTCCGTATGGAAGCTCCTCTCCGAGATCCCCTACGGAAAAACGACGACCTACGGAGACATTGCGCAAAGACTTGCCCAAGAGCGCGGTCTTCCCCGCCTATCCGCCCGCGCCGTCGGAAGCGCCGTCGGAAGAAATCCCATCTCCCTCATCATCCCCTGCCACCGCGTCATAGGCAGGAACGGCCGCCTCACCGGCTACGCCGGAGGACTTCACCGAAAAGCCTATCTCCTCGCGATGGAACAAAGCGCCGGAAAGATCCTTTGATCCTTTAAGACTTTCCCCATTCCCTATACGAAAGGAGCCCCTCCGTGTACTGGGGCATAACGGGGCGATATATGCCAGAAAACCTTGAAAAATACTACGTTTTCTACTACTTAGGCACATACCTATAATGCTGTGATTTGCAAAGGTTTGTGGGGTATCCTTAGTAGTAATGGGCTACTTAGAGACTGAAAAACGATGCTCGAATAGAACGATAACGGCCACACAGGAGGCGAGTCCGGTGTGACTAAATTTATTTCATAAAACAAAAAACGCCTTGCATAGCAAGACGTCTTCGAAAACTCCTTCTACTCGTGGCAGATGAGATAATATCATAATATGCCAAAAAAATCAAAATGTCAATCGTTTTGAAGCAAAAACTCTTGACAAAATTATTTTTGTTTATACTGCTCATAATGTTTTAACTGTTTTTGTAATGCATTATCATAATCAAGATAAAAGGCAGTAATAAGCAAAAAATATTTTTCGCGTTCTTCCAGAATTACAACGTATCGTTCTTCTTCGAGGAGAATATGTACACGAGTCCGACTTTTGAAAGGTTCACGCCAGACCTTAACCCCATCACATTCTTCGCATAACGATGAATCACAATTATAATTCTCAATGAATGCTCTTATCCATCGGATTCGTTCACACCGTCTAAAATCAGGATCTCGTTCACCCTGACCCCGATAGTCCTTACACGTTGTGTGAAAAAATGCGTCCTCTTTTCCATACTCAATTGGATAATGCCTGACATTCACACGGGTATTTTCAAACTGTGGATAGCTATCTAAAAAATCATGCTTAAAAATAGCGTATAAGGCGTCTTCATATTCATTCCACGAATTGTAATCATCATAATACTCTAAATTTGGAAGCCAGCAGTTTTCGCTTAACATATTTCACCTGCTTTCCAGACAAAAAGATTGCATTTTTCTTCACGTAAAAGAGTTGTACGCTTAAGAGAATAGCCCGAACGCTCTTTTATGAGATTGATTATTTCCTGTTTTGCAGCACTCTTTTGAAATCCATCTGGAAAATTTCTATTTATATATCCAAGTGCTCCAATGAGAAGATCAACTATTTGCATGATTTCAACCTCGTCTGAACGAATTGGCTGAATTCTTTTTATAATTCGATGGGAGAAATCATACATTGAATTGCAGCATACATCCAACAACTTTTGAGATTTTCTGTATGAATTTGTATCCTTGATATCAATATAGATTTCGTAGCAATCCTGTGGAGCAAAAATGACCTTCAGCATAGTAAAATACATTTTGTAATACCAGTCATCGTGCGTTTGATGATATTTCTGATGATTTAGTTTTCCTTTATCTGGAACAATAATTGCTCTAAGGTGTAAATCATCGTCATTGAAAAAATAATCAATAATGTCTTTGTACATATCAACTTTAGCAGGACTTATCTTAGTCCATTTTAATTCCATTCGTTCTGAAACACCATTTCTACGCTTGATTTCACGGATATGATGATTGATTTCTTTTATTTTTTCCTGAGGACACCAAATGGCTCCTAAAATCATATCGTTAATGCCATCATTTTCTAGATGACAGGTTTCATCGCAATAAACATTATACAGCATATGTTGTGCCTCCTACTTTTTTAACTGTGCCTGCAGTTCCTGAAAACTTGCTAATGCCGACTGCAGATTCTCAATGATGTCATCTGCTAACTCATCCGGTGATGGCAGATTATCCAGATCAGCTAGGGACTTGTCCTTAATCCAGAAAATATCCAGACTGGTCTTATCTCGTTTCCAAATTTCATCAATCGTAAATTTACGCCAACGTCCATCCTGGTTCTTCTCTGACCAGGTTTCCTTTCGCTTATAACGATTTTGCGGATTATAGCAAGCTATGAATTCCTGCAAATCCGCGAAAGACATTGGATTCTTTTTCAAGGTGAAATGCATATTGGTACGCAGATCATAGATCCATACTTCCTTAGTCTGCTTTTCCGGGCTTGCTGGACGTTTATCAAAGAAGAGGACATTCGCCTTTACACCCGGCTTATAAAAAATTCCAGTCGGCAGACGTAGAATGGTATGCAAGTCTGTGGTCTTCAGCAATTTCTTCCGAACAATTTCTCCGGCACCGCCTTCAAACAATACATTATCCGGCAACACGACCGCTGCCTTGCCTGTGCTCTTCAAAATCGTATTGATGTGCTGCAGGAAGTTCAGTTGTTTATTGGAACTGGTAGTCCAGAAGTCCTGTCTGTTGTAAACAAGATCTTCTTCCTCCTGCTCATCATCTTCATTCGTGAATGTTATGGAGGACTTCTTTCCGAATGGAGGGTTCGTCAGTACATAATCCACACGGTAACCGGGATCTGCAAGCAAAGCATCACCGAGCGTGATCGGAATTTTCCCATAGATATCCCCGATGTTATGAAGATATAGATTCATCAGAGCAGTTTTGAAGGTCGCGCCGACAATTTCATTTCCGTGGAAGGTTTCGTTTTTCAGGAATTCCTTCTGACTGCGATCAAGAGCATAGTTCTCAGGATCAGAAAGAAATGCCTGCGAAGCCAAGAAAAATCCGCCACTTCCGCAGCAAGGATCTGCGATAGTCTTTCCCGGTTCAGGACGGATACATTCGACCATCGCTTGAATCAGCGGACGTGGTGTGAAGTATTGTCCGGCACCGCTCTTGATGTCCTCCGCATTCTTCTGCAGCAAACCTTCATAGATTTCGCCTTTTACATCGGAGGACATACCAACCCAGTTTTCCTTATCAATCATCTGAACGACACGATAGAGGATGGCTACATTGCCGATCTTATTGACTGCACCTTTGAAAATCTGACCAAGGATACCGCTTTCCTCACCAAGCTTCTCCAAGGTGTCTTTATATTGTTTTTCCAGTTCAGCACCCTTGAGCGTATTCATATCCGACCAGGTATATCCCTGAGGGATACCAGTATTGCGTTTGTAAGGTGGATGAGAATATTCATCTGACATTTTAAGAAAAATGAGATATGTCAGTTGTTCCAAATAATCTCCGTAGGAGACTCCATCATCTCTAAGCGGATTGCATAATCCCCATACCTTTGAGACGATGGCAGATGTTTGTTCATTTGCCATTATTGTAATCCTCCTTCGAAGGCTTGTTTTAATATACTCTGACGCATAGCAGATGCCTGTTGTAAAGCTTGGTTTACGGTTTTTTCAATATTTACATATGCTGATAACCTTGACTCAATTGCATATATTATTTGGTCTTGTATTTCTTTTTCGAAGTATGGTACTTTTATTTTCTTTATCTCTTGTGCATTAACATTGTTTACGCCACTAGTCGACTTAGAAACATTTTCAATATATCTCCTAGCGTCATAGGAAGATAAGTACCTTAACAAATATTTAGGCGATAATCTTTCGTGGTCACTAATACGAATTCGTATTAAATATCCAGCAAATAATCCTGTTATATCTTGTTCTCGTACCATTGCAGCAGTTCCAACTATAGATGGACTACCATTAGAACGAATGATTAAAATATCACCGTATTTTAACGATAATTTCTCAATTTCATCTTCATCAAATTGTGCATATTTCAAGTCTGATTTATCTAAGGTTCCTGTGGATGCATCGATATTAGGTATTCTATAAACCTCTGTATAAGCTGTAATGTCATCTTGATAATTGCATTTTTTTGAAGTCCCATATCTTGGCTGTTCAATAAAAGAAGCTAATTCTTTAATTTCAGGGGCACCACTATTGGTTAGGTTTCCGTCAAATGCATCCTTTAATACAGCTTGTTTATATAATCTTAGTTGTGATTTCGTAGCATTCAGCGTCTCCACAGCATTGTCCAGTTCGGAAAACAATTCCTCGATGCGAGAAACTATGCGCTCTTGCTCTGGAAGGGGTGGAAGCAAAACATCTTCCTTTTCAATATACTGATAATGTCTGGCATATCCTTTATCTTCAATGCGATAAGTCAAATATTGAGTGTAATAAAACAAATACTTTGGATATATGCCTTCTTTAGGCTTTAACACTTTAATGCCATCTGCCCCTGGGACAAACGGAAAGTTGATATATTTAACACACTTTGTATGATCTCCAAAAACAATTACAGGTAGCTCACATTCTAACTCATTGTCAACATCATTCGAATATCCTCCAATTAAAAACTTTCCTTGATCAATAATCGGAAGTGTTCCCGATGATAAATACTCTTTTTGTTTTGTCTTACTTTGAGCTGGAATGGATACCTTTTTTACTATTTCCTTGTACTTCATACAAACTCCTTATGCCACCAACTCTATATTCATCTCATTCAAGATATTTTCATACTCATCACCAAAGGCACTATAAAATGCCATCAGTCCGCCTTTGCGATCAAACGGTGTCAGATCCAAATCCTCCGGCAGAATGGATAGGGATGTGATGATATGGTCTTTAATCAGTCTGAGCCATTCCATCTGTTCCTCTGTGAAATGCACAGCACCTGTATTTTTACGGAATGTCCACTGCATGAAGTTGTAATTCACCTTATCTGCAAAGGGGGAAAGATTGTCTGTATATCCCATTTCAAAGCGAATGATGGAAATTAAATCCGTCAGCTGCGCCATTGTTCCACGCTTTACCTGATCCGGCTTCTTGATGGCATAACAGTCCCACAGCCGTTCGACAGTGATGCCCTGCGCTTTCAGCTTTTCGTAAATGGCTTTCAATCCATCAATGACCATCGGGCGCTCTTTATATGTCTGATTGTAAATGATGCGTAGAGCGAGGATTTCATCCTTGTTTGCTTCAATAAATTCCCGGAATGACTCAATCACACGGTCAGCATTTTCTTCTCTCTGCGTGTCATATCCAGCATAAATCACTTCATCCAGATTCACATTGTCGATGATTTGATCGTGACTTCTTCGTACGTTTTCAATAAACTCACGGCTCTCAGGATTATGGAACGGTGCAACTGCTGCTGTAATGAGTGATTTCTTTGCGGTTTCCAACTGCTCCTCTGATGGAGTGGCTGTTCCCGTTTCTGCTTGTGCTTTGGCGAGAATAACATCCTCATCAAAAGCGTTTAGAAGATTTTCTGCAACCTTGACAGCTGAAACTCCTACAGTCTGTTCAAAGTTCTTTTTCTCAGATGGTGTCATCTGTGCATTGAGTCTGGTAATACGGCTTGCAAGAGAGGTCAGTGTATCCTCGTCCTTAGCTCCGAGCGCAACATTCATCATCAGTTCTTTCATAGAAACAGACGGCTTTCGTTCTAACGGTCTGGTTTCACTTTTTCTGGATTTCGTCACACCAACCGCATCCACAATGACAAAATGATCCTTATTTCCGGTAGCGGATGGTGTGACCTTCTGCAGATCATCCATACCAAGGGTACGAGTGCCACGTCCCTTCATCTGTTCAAAGTAATTCTTACTACGAACATCACGCATGAAGATTAAGCATTCGATTGGCTTTACATCTGTTCCGGTAGCAATCATATCAACAGTAACTGCAATACGAGGATAATAATCATTGCGGAAACTACTCAGCACCGATTCCGGGTTCTCTGCGGAATAAGTAATCTTCTTGCAGAATTCATTTCCTTCTCCGAATTCATCCCGGACAATCTGAATAATATCATCTGCATGACTGTCAGTCTTGGCAAAGATCAGTGTTTTCGGCACTTCTTTCCGGCGTGGAAACAGAGTGGTAAACAAGTTCTCCTTAAAACTACGAATGACAGTTCGTATCTGACTTGGATTAACAACATCCCGATCCAGTTTTCCTTTTTGAGTGCCGGAGTAATCCTCATCCTCGTCCATCTGCTGCCAACGTTTTGCACGAGATAGTCTGTCTCGGTACTCAATCAGCTGTTTCATCAGCCGTGCACCATTTTTCGTAACATTTGTCTCAATCAGAAAAATATCTTCACCGACATTAACCCCATCTACAATTGCTTGCTCTCTGGTGTATTCGCTGACTACATTCTCATCGAAATAAGCAAAAGTACGCTTATCTGGTGTTGCTGTTAATCCAATGATAAAAGCATCAAAATACGAGAGAACCTGACTCCACACGTTATAAATGGAGCGATGGCATTCATCCACAATGATACAATCAAAGAATTCTGGCGGATATTTCTCATTATAGACAACGTCCTTCGGTGCTTTCGATTCCGCTGTTACGTACTCAAAGAACGGAACTTCCTCGGCACCTTCATCCAATTCTTCACCCTTTAGAATGGAGTACATTCTCTGAATGGTGCTGATGCAGATCTGAATATCATTTGGAATGTAGGAATTCTTCAGTCTGCGAACACCATACAACTGAGAAAAATTCCGTGGATCATCATTCGGTGTATATGCCAGAAATTCTCGTTCAGCCTGCTCACCTAAACTCTTGGTATCCACAAGAAAGAGGATTCGATTCATTCTGCCGTATTTCAGTAAGCGATAGGCTGCCGTAATCGCAGTAAATGTTTTTCCAGCGCCAGTTGCCATCTGCACCAGTGCTTTCGGACGGTTATCAGCAAACGATATATCCAGATTATTGATTGCTTTAATCTGGCATTTACGAAAACCTTTTTCATCCAGTGGTGGAAAATTTTTCATATTGTTGCGGACAGTATTTGGTGCGTTAAGTAAAGCTTTCAGTGTCTCTGGACGATGGAAGGAAAATACAGATCGAGAACGATATTTTATATCATCATAATCAGTAAACCGCACCAGCTTATCCGTAGCTTCATATGCAAATCGGATGCGATAGTCTTGCTGAACCCATTTGAAGGTGCTATGTGCATAACGGGCAGACTGACCCTCAACTGCTGTGATATTTTCTCCGGCAGCGGATTTCTTTGCTTCAACAACTCCGACAGGACTTCCATCCACAAAAAGGGCATAGTCGACCGGACCGGTACTTGTAGGGAATTCTCGCACCGCAACACCGAGAGATGCGGTTAGATTTAATTTTTTCATGTCCTGAATTGTCCAGCCAGACTGTTCAAGCTTCTTATCTATTACGACACGTGCCTGTTCTTCCGGTGTCATAGCGAATCATCCTCCTTATCCGGTACAAATTCGATAATATCGTCTACCTTGCAATTTAGCACACGACATATCTTTTCCATGGACTCCAGTGATACATAATGGTCGCGGCGGAGCCTTGTGGATATATTGGCACTGTAGCCAGCCTCCTTCTGAAGCTGTGCCGGTGTCATTTCTCTATCAATCAATAAATGAAACAGCTTCTTATATGTAACAGCCATGATTCATCCTCCATCAATTATCGTTACTAACTGCCTTTTATTTTATCACGAATACGTGAAAATCTGCTAGGTGAAAAATACAATATAGCAACATCTGCCGCTCACCCATGGCGGAATTCATCATGAAATCGCTGCTGAAAAATTATGTGTAATGCTTGCATTTTTTTGTGGCAAGTGGTATATTGCAGATACTAATTGGGGTATGCATTCGAGGATGCATACTTGAGAGAGTCGGGCAACTGGCTCTCTTTTTATTTCTAAAAGTGACCATAGCGGAGAAAATTCTGATATGACCATTCATGGCATCTCGTGAGCGGAAATATCAAAATGCCCGGAGCCCTTGTAAAATGGGGCCATTCTGAGCAAGATAAGGAGAATTATTATAATGATAAAAGTACTTTTCGTCTGCCACGGCAACATCTGCCGCTCGCCCATGGCGGAATTCATTATGAAAGCGCTCATCCGCAAAGCTGGATGCGAGAAGGCGATCACCGTGGACTCTGTCGCAGCGACCACGGAAGAGATCGGAAATGATATGTACCCGCCCGCCAAGCGTATGCTCACGAAGAAGGGCATCCCCTTCTCGCCCCGCCGCGCCCGTCTCATCACGGCGTCGGACTATGCCCGTGCGGACTATATCCTCTGCATGGACGAGGAAAACCTCGCCGACCTTGCCCGCTTGACGTGCGGCGATCCGGAGAAAAAAGTCTCTCTCCTTCTCTCCTGGGCAGGACGGCGCGCCGAGGTGGCAGACCCGTGGTATACGGGAAATTTCGAGGAGACGTATGAGGATATCCTCGAAGGCTGTGAAGCGCTGCTGAAAAGCATGCGCCGGCAAGGCGCTGCCTGCTCTTGGTGAATGCTCGTTTGGCGATCGCTGCCAATGGTCTTGCTTGGGATCTGTGATCCGCTTTTCCTTTATCCACAGAGTTGTTCACAGTTATTCACAAAACTGTGAATTGCGAAAGCCCCCTCTTCGCAGCTCCGACAATCAGCTGAATATCGCACTTGTCCATCTTAGATATACACAGAAAATTGTGAATATCTGTGAACAAGTGCAGAATGCGCGCGAAGCCCTCTCGGAAAAGTCCAGATCCTGTCGGACTGTCTCGCCTCCATGTCTTTGTTCACAGCTGTGGATTTTGTGAATAGCCTATTCACACCCCGATCTGCGTCATTCATTTTTTTGTCAAGTCCGTGTCAGGAAGATGTCTCGTCACGCAAAGGAGCGAGAAAAGAGGCAAAATAGCGAGATCGGGCGAGAACGGGGCTGCTGTCATCCTGTCCGCGATGCGCGGATAGGGGGGGAGATGCGTGACTGGTGACTAGTAGCTAGTGGCTAGGGATTAGGGATTAGAAATCTCAAGTAACTTGTGACTAAGAGACTAGGAGACATCAGGCTCCCGTATCGTCATTTCGAGCGCAAGCGAGAAATCTTTGTCATTCGCGGTCAGGCGGACAATGTTTGGAAAGTTCAAAACGGGAAACCTGCTATCAAGAGACCTTCGGGCATCGCTATTATTTATACTTCGCGGTACGTCCCATAGGCTAAGTTTGAAAGCATGTATAAAGATTAGTGGCTAGGGATTAGGAGTCTCAAGTGACTGGTGACTGGAATGCCAGCTCATGGCATCGCCATTATTTATACTCTGCGGCGCTTCTTTTTTATGCGCCGCACCACCCCCGTTGAACCCGCTAAACCTGTTGAACCCGCTGAACCTCTTTCGCACGTAATCAAAGGGCACCTCGCCCCACGGGCTAACCCCAAGCCAAAAAGAGCAGCGACGTGGTCGCTGCTCTTTTTGCATGCTATATGGATTTCTTATTTCTTTTCTTCTTCGATGGGATAGTCCTGCAGAGCATCGTATCCTTCTTCACCGGTGCGGATCTTTACCGCATTGTCAATGGTGGAGACAAAGACCTTGCCATCGCCATACTTGCCGGTGTAGAGAGCCTTCTTCGCTACCTCGATGATGGTGCGGGGAGAGATCTTGGATACCACGATGTCGATGCGGACCTTTGGCAGAAGCTTTGCCGAGACGGCAGCGCCGCGGTACATCTGCGTCTGTCCTTTTTCGAGACCGTAGCCCAGTGCTTTCGTGACGGTCATGCCCGTGATGCCGATGGCTTCCATGGCAGCCTTCAGGATCTCGAAGCGTTTATCCGAAGTAATGATCGTGACGCAGTAGAGGCGGTGTCCATCGGCTGGCAGTTCTTTCGGCACGATTTTTTCTGCTTCCGCTTTCTTTTCTTCCGCAAGCGGTACTTCGACGGCCTCTTTCGGCGCCTTGCCTGCTTCCAGTGCTTCGACTGTGGTGTCCGGTGCCATCATGAAGTCTGCATACGCAGAGACGAGGCCGTGTTCTTCGAAGTCAAGACCATTGATCTCTTCTTCACGGGTGACGCGAAGACCATTCGTGGCTTTGATGATGCGGAATACAATGTTTATCGCAACGAATACGTAGAGGGCTACGACGACAACGCCTAAGACCTGGATCATGAGGAAATGCGGATCTCCTGTGTAGAGAAGGCCGTCCTTGACAGAGAAGACGCCGGTCAGGATGGTGCCGAGTGCGCCGCACACGCCGTGAGCGGAGATGGCGCCGACAGGGTCATCGATCTTCAGCTTCTGATCGACGAATTCGACCGCATAGACGATCGCGATGCCGGCGATGACGCCGATCCAGAAGGAACCGGCTACGGAAACGACATCCGTGCCTGCGGTGATGGCTACGAGACCGGCAAGACCGCCGTTCAGTGTCATAGAAACATCCGGTTTGCCATATTTCACCCAAGTGAGAAGCATAGTGGTGACAGCACCGGCAGCGGCTGCCATATTCGTGGTGACCATGATGCTGCCGACGGAGAGGATCGTATCATCGCCGGTCATGGAAACGGTGGAGCCGCCATTGAATCCGAACCAGCCCATCCACAGGATGAACATGCCAAGGCAGGCAAGAGTGATGGAGTGACCGGGGATCGCATTGACGCTGCCATCCTTGTTGTACTTGCCAATTCTTGGTCCAAGCAGAGATGCACCGACCAGAGCGCAGACGCCGCCGACCATGTGTACACAGGTGGATCCGGCGAAGTCATGGAAGCCGAGCTCGGAGAGCCAGCCGCCGCCCCAGATCCAGTGTCCGGAGATCGGATAGATCAGGAGAGAGATCAAAACGGAATAGATGCAGTAGGAGGAGAATTTCGTACGTTCAGCCATCGCACCGGAAACGATCGTCGCAGCGGTCGCACAGAAGACGGTCTGGAAGAAGAGGTAGACCAGCGGAGGATAGCCTGCATCGCCGGTGTCATAGTGAGTGACGAAGAAATCCGGCGTGCCGATGATGCCGCCGATGTCTTCCCCGAACATAAGACCGAAGCCCAGGACCCAGAAAACGATGGTGCCAAGCGCAAAGTCCATGAAATTCTTCATGACGATGTTGCCTGCATTCTTTGCTCTCGTGAGCCCAGTCTCCACCATCGCAAATCCCGGCTGCATGAAGAATACCAGGATAGCCCCCAGCAGTGTCCAGGTCGTATCCGCAGAGGAGTACTTTCCCTCCGCATCCGCCGCCATGATCATGGTCGGCGTGCACAAGGCCGCCGCCAGGAGCGGCCATTTGGCTAAAATTTTTCTCATTTTTACCACACCCTTCTAAAAAAAAGAAATAAGAATTTTCCCGTACATAGAGAAAGCCCGGACCTATGTCCGGGCTTCATTGTCCAAAAGAAAAAGTCTCGATGCCCCTGCATCAAGACCTCTTTGTCCTCTGTGTACTTGTCATTCATTGCTGAATATGCAGATATGATAACGCTAAGAGCCGCCGCCGTCAAGGGGGAAAATGAAAATTGTTGGGAAAGAGGGGAAAGGGTTCAGGGTTAGCCCATGGGGCGGCTCGTCCCTTGATTGCGGATGAAAGCTTTGCGTGAATGAGAAATTAGAAATGAGAAATTAGAAATGGTGGTAGCGGCTTCGCCGCGAGTATATATAGGGCGATGCCCGAAAGTCTCTCGATAGCAGGTTTCCCGTTTTGAACTTTCCAAACATTGTCCGCCTGACCGCGAATGACAAAGATTTCTCGCTTCGCTCGAAATGACGATACGGGAGTCTGATGTCTCCAAGTCTCTTAGTCTCTTAGTCTCCAGTCACTCCTAATCCCTAGCTACTCATCCCTGCATTCAAACTTAGCGCAGGGGCAGCACGCCCCACGGGCTCCCCCACCCAAAAATCCCCTCTTGACTTCCCATCCCCGAAAGTGTATAGTAGTTTCAACTTCATAAAGGCAGTGAAGAGAAGAGTACATGAAGGACGCTGGCAAAGAGAGCTCCACCTGGTGAGAAGGAGCGCAGACGAATCCATGGAAGATGGCCTCTGAGCCTGGCATGCTGAATGATGAAGCAGCCCGGGATCTCCCGATATAGAGACAAGGTATCAAGGCTATCGCCGGCGTACCTCATAAGGTGTCCCGAAGTGATTCGGACATAAAATTGGGTGGTAACACGAAGTATCTCGTCCCTTTCAGGGAGCGGGATTTTTTTATTGCCCCGCATTTCCTATCAAGGAGGAATTCACTATGAAACTGACAAAAGCAATCGCACTGTCCCTCGCAGCCCTCATCGCTGCAGGCGCTATCGCCGGCTGCGGCGACCAGAAGAAAGAAACCAAAGCACCGGCTGACAAGAAAGAGATCACCGTCGGCATCACTTCCGGCTATTCGGAACAGGTCATGGAGTTCGTCGCAAAGAAAGCAGAAAAAGAAGGACTCAAGGTGAACCTCAAGTCCTTCGGTGACTATGTCACCCCGGATGCAGCCCTTGCTGCCGGCGAGATCGACCTGAACTCCTACCAGCACGGCCCGTATCTCGAAGCCTACAATGAAAAGAACGGCACGAAGCTGATTTCCATCGGCAATACCTATCTTGCTCCGCTGCGCATCTACTCCAACAAGTACAAAGACCTGAAGGATGTGCCGGACGGTGCCAAAGTCTCCATCCCGAACGATCCGTCCAACGGCGGCCGTGCGCTCCTCCTCCTCGATAAGCAAGGTCTCCTCAAGCTGAAGGAAGGCACCGATCCGACCAAGGCTGTCGTCGGTGATATCGCAGAAAACCCAAAGCACCTCGAGATCCTCGAGCTCGAAGCGCCGCAGCTCCCGCGTTCCTTGGATGACGTAGCTATCTCTGTCATCAATGCCGGCTACGCAAAGGCTGCCAACCTCGACAGCAAGACCGCCCTCGCGACCGAAGACAATACCTCGCCTTATGTCAATATCATCGCAGCCCGCGAGCAGGATAAAGAGAACCCGACCTACCAGAAATTCGTCAAGATCTTCCAGTCTGAGGATGTCAAGAAATACATCAATGACAACTTCAGCGACGGCCTCGTTCCGGCATTCTGATCGCTCTGCCGTTTCTCATTTCTGCTTTTCCGTTTCCCGCCCCTAGACAAATCCTCTATCCCATGTTAGAATGTCATCCATACATAGGAAAACGCATGGAAGAGAAATAGTACGTTCCGAAAGGGATCGCAGAGAGCCGCTGGATGGTGAAAAGCGGCAGACCGACGGAAGGGAACTCATCTCTGAGCAGCGCGGCTGAAACAAGTAGGCCGCGACGGAGCCTCACCGTTACAGAGAGGGGATGGGATCCATCCGAAGAGCCTCCTCCGGGAGGGAAATAGAGTGGTAACACGCAGGCAAAGCCTTTCGTCTCTTGACGAAAGGCTTTTTGTTTTCTCTTCGGTATCTCCCATCGGCAAAGCGCACCGGCAGGGTGAATCAGAGTGGTACCGCGGAAATCAGGCATCTTTCGTCTCTTATGTACGAAGGATGCTTTTTCTTTTGGGGCGAGCGGTCTGAGGCTTGAGGTTTTCTCCGTTTTCCTCTGCGCCCGTCCCCGTTTCCGAGAAGAAAGGACGATCCATTATGATGAACCCGCAGAAATACCGCAAAGGATACTTCATGCCCCCCGCCTGTGACATGCGCTGGATGATGAAAGACGCTGTCGATCACGCTCCGATATGGTGCAGCGTGGACCTGCGTGACGGAAATCAGGCACTCGTCATCCCGATGAGCCTCGAAGAGAAGCTGGAATTCTACCAGAAGCTCATTGCCATCGGCTTCAAAGAGATCGAAGTCGGATTTCCTGCTGCCTCGGAGACAGAGTATGCATTCCTCCGCACGCTCGTCGAAAAGGACATGATCCCGGATGACGTCACCGTCCAGGTACTGACACAGGCGAGAGAGCACATCATCCGCCGCACCTTCGAAGCCTTGGACGGCGTAAAGAATGCCATCGTCCATGTCTACAACTCCACCTCCGTCGCCCAGCGCGAGCAGGTCTTCCATAAATCGAAGGATGACATCAAAGCCATTGCCGTCGAAGGTGCGACGATGCTGAAAGAGCTCACCGAAGCCGCCGGACGCGCGTACCGTTTCGAATACTCACCGGAGAGCTTCACCGGCACCGAGGTCGACTACGCGCTGGACGTGTGCAATGCCGTCCTTGACGTATGGCAGCCGACGGCGGAGAGGAAAGCCATCATCAATCTCCCCTCGACCGTGCAGCGGTCCATGCCCCATGTCTACGGCATGCAGATCGCCTACATGGACCAGCACCTCAAGTACAGAGACAGCGTCATCCTCTCCCTTCATCCACACAATGACCGCGGCTCAGGCGTGGCGGATGCCGAGATGGGACTTCTCGCCGGAGCTGACCGCATCGAAGGCACGCTCTTCGGCAATGGCGAACGCACGGGCAACGTCGACATCGTCACCGTCGCCATGAACATGTACACCCACGGCATCGATCCGCATCTGGACTTCACCCACATGCCTCAGCTCATCGAGATGTACGAGCGCCTCACCCGCATGAAGGTCGGCGACCGCCAGCCCTACGCCGGCAAGCTCGTCTTTGCCGCCTTCTCCGGCTCTCATCAGGATGCCATCGCCAAAGGCATGAAGCACCACGCTGAAGGCATGTACGACTACTGGAATGTCCCCTACCTGCCGCTCGACCCGGAAGACATCGGCAGAAAATACGAAGCGGACGTCATCCGCATCAACAGCCAGTCCGGCAAGGGCGGCGTCGCCTACATTCTGGAAAATACCTACGGCATCCGCCTGCCGAAAGACATGCGAGAAGGCTTCGGCTACCTCATCAAAGACATCTCCGACAAGCGCCATCAGGAGCTCTCGCCAGAAGAGATCAAGAGCATCTTCGAGACCTCCTATGTGAACCGGGAGTCCCCCATCGCCCTCTCCGACTTCCACTTCCGCCGAAGCGGCGACACCTGGAAGGGCTGCGTCACCCTCTCCGTCCACGGCAGAGAGAAACACATCGAAGCCTGCGGCAAAGGCCAGCTCGATGCCATCAGCCGCGCGCTGTGCAAGACCTACGATATCCATGTCACCCACCTGATCTATGAAGAGCATGACCTTGACCGTGACCCCGCCTCCCGCGGCATCGCCTACTTCGGTCTCACCGATGAGACCGGCAAGACGACCTGGGGAGCCGGCATCGACCGCGACACCATCACCGCCTCCGTCAAGGCCTTCCTCTCCGCCGTCAACCGCATGGACGGGATCAGCGAGAAGGTGTCTGCCAAAAGGGACTAGACCATACCGCCTTCATTTTTAGATTTTCATTCACATGCCCTCCTCTTTCCTTTATAATATAGATAATAAAGGGAAGGGGAGATTTTTATGTTACGCATTGCAACGGTCGACGACAATCCGGCTGACCTCAAAGAGATCCGGATGTGCCTCTCGCATTTTTTTCAGAAAAGGGCAGGACAGACGCCCATCGACTACACCATCTCAGCCTACACCAGCGGCCCATCCTTTCTGGAAAATTTTGAAAAAGGCGACTACGACCTCATCCTCCTTGACATCTACATGCCCCGCATGACCGGTATGTAGGTAGCCGAAGAGATCCGCGCCATCGATGAGGACGCATGGATCATCTTCCTCACCACCAGCCGCGACCACGCACTCGAAAGCTACAACGTCTTCGCCTCCGGCTACGTGCTAAAGCCGCTCCTTGAAAATGCGCCGCAGCTCGAGACCCTTCTGACACGTCTCCTCCCGGAGGATGCGCTCGCCGCAAAGACGCTCACCGTGAAGCTCGCCGGCGGCGAATGCCTCTCCGTCCCCTACAGCCACATCCTCTACATGGACTGTCAGGGCAGCCGCGGCGCCATCCTCCACCTCGAAGGCCGCACCCTTGCCTCGCAGAACAGCTACCAAGAGCTGGCAGACATTCTCCTTACCGATGAGCGCTTCCTCGAGACCTACCATCGCCTCATTCTCAATATGAATGCCGTCACCGCCATGAAGGAGGATACCTTCCTATTGAAAGGAGATCTGACTCTCCCTATCAGCCGCCGAAAAAAGAAAGAAGTCAAGCAGCAGTACATGCAGTTTCTGCTGTCAAGATAGAGCTAGTGACTGGTGACTGGTGGCTAGGGATTAGGGATTAGTGGTGCCGAGTGACTGGGGACTAGTGACTGGGAGACTAAGAGACACCCGTCCCCCCTGTCATCCCGAGCGCAGCCGAGGGATCTTTGTTGCACAGCGATTAGTATCCCTCCTGCCCCTGCACGGAAAAACGCCTTCGTGCTGCGTTTTAGGTTTTCAAGCTCTCACCGCTCATCGGTCTGCAAGGAAGATTTCTCGGCAACGCTTTCAATGACGATACGCTTGGAACGCAGCCCATCCTATTCGCGGCGAAGCCGCCACCTTCACTCCTAATTCCTCATTTCTAATTTCTCATTCGAGCGAGGCTTTCCATCGCAATCAAGAGGCAGCACGCCCCTCGGATTAAGGAAACACCGGGCACTCATTTCATAAGGAGCAAACCCATGACCGATATCCTTCTTCTGGTCTCTGCCATCGCCATCCTTCAGGCAGGCGGAGCCTACGTACGCTATATGCCCTTTGCGGGCATCATGGACGCCAAGGCGAAACGCCGTCTTTTTTACACGGACTGTCTCATCCTGCTCTTCAATATGAGCTGGATGACCCTCCTCGTAAACCAGCTCGGTCTCAATGTCTTCACATACAAGTGCTGTCTTGCACTCGGCTGGATCCCCTTCTTTCTCTCGATGCTTTTTATCTTCCCCACCGCTAAAGCCGCACAAATATTCATCCTGGGCATGCAGGGCATCTACCAGTTTGCTCTCCACGGCATATCGGGACTCTGTATACTATTCTGTTTCCCGAATATACCACCGGAGCACCTCCTGATCCCGCATCTCCTCATCTATGACTTCTTCCTTGCATTGACACTTCCCGGTGCCTACCACCTCTTTTCCCCTATGCTACCCTCGAAGCGCTTCATGAATGAAAAATCCTACTCCTACTATATGGCCGCCATTCCGATGCTGCTCGTCATTGCCGCCACCCCCACAAGTCTCCTTGGCAAGCTCTGGTCTCCTGATAAACTCTTTGTCTGGCTGATCCTCACCATTTTCTTCATCGCTTTCAACCGCTACCTCATTCTGGAAAAGAAAGACTTCGAGACCTTGACGAATATCCAGAGTGCCAACCACCTGATGGAGAAATCCATTTCCTTCCTCCAATCCTATGCCCAGATCCTGCAGGATAACGGGAAAGAAATGTCCCTCTTCCGGCACGACCTGCGCCACCGGATCCTTGCACTCCACGGACTCCTGCAGCAAGGACAGACAGAAGAAGCCCTTGCCCTTTTGGAAAGCTCTCACGAAGACTTAGAGCGCACCGCCACCCACCCCTACTGCCTGAATCCGATCATCAATGCCATCATCTCTATCTATTTCGAAAAAGCGAAAGAACTCTCCGTCCGCACCAGCCACAAGATCTCCTTCCCGCAGAGCCTTTCCGCCATCGAAAGCCCGCTCGCCTACGTACTTGCGAACCTTCTCGAAAATGCCATCCAAGCCTCCTCTACCATGCCCAAAGAGAAACGCACCGTCGACCTCACGCTCCTTATGAAAGGAAATCAGATCGCACTCTCCATCGTGAACCCATACGACACGCCCATCCACTTTGATGAGAATGGCTACCCCAAGGCAGACAAGGAAGGCCATGGCTTCGGCATGGTCTCCATCGCCCGCTTCCTAGATGCCCACAATGCCTATAAAAATTTCACGCAGGAGGACGGTATAGTACGCTTCGAAGCATACTTCACCGTGGAAGATGAGTAACTGTGACCAGAGACTAGGGATTAGGAAATTCATTTTACCGTTTATTTACATTCGAGCAATATAATAAGGGTAAGAAGAGCTCTCGCTCCGCTCGAAATGAGGGCGCAAGAGCCAAACGGTCACCCCTATCCCCAGTCACTCCCCATTTCCCAGAAAGGAGTCTCATCATGATCCGTCTTCTCTTTATCTCGCACACAGGAAACAACGAACCGCCGATGGCTCAATGCATCATGGACCACCTCATTCAGAAGGCCGGTCTGACAGACTCACTCTCCGTCTCTGCCGCCTCATTTGCCAAAGAAGGCGCCCCCCTTTCCAAGGCGGCGCAGGAGACGCTCTCTGCCCACGGCATCCCCTATACGATGAAAAAGACCTTCCCCATCGCCTGGAAGACCTATGATGACTACGACTTCATCCTCCTCATGAATGATAAGAACAATCCCGACATCTTCAATACCATGGGCGGCGATGTCGATGAGAAGATCCATCTCCTCTCCGAATACGCCGGAAAAGAAGCCGATATCCCGAACCCGCACAAGGGCGCTGCCTTCGAAGATGCGTATGAAGAGGAGGAAAAAGCCTGCAAAGGTCTTTTGAAGAAGCTCGAAGCATGGATACGGTGAGGAGAAAGAGACCGTCCCCTTCCCCCAAAAGATCCATTCCCCCCATAAAAAAGGAGCTGTGAAGAAATGAGTCCTCATTTCTTCACAGCCCCTTTTTACTTTGCTTTCATTTGGTTCAGGGTTCAGGGCTCTCGTGGCGGCTTCGCCGCAACTATACCTATGACGATACACGCAGCCCTTTTTCTCCCTCCTTCCTTTGGAAGGAGGTGCCCCGAAGGGGCGGAGGTTGGCCCCGTAAAACGGTACTCCCACATTCGCGGAAGCCAACCCCGCCTCGCTTCGCTCGTCTGCCCCTTCCAGAGGAAGGGGCGCGAATGTTTTTTAAGGAAACACGGATTCAATCGTTGCCATTCGCGGTCAGGGACTCGCGCTTCCCCCTCATATGCCGCGCTGTTCCGCTTTCCTCATCTGTCTTTCATACCGCCTGTGCCCTATCCGCCCCTGCGGGGCACCTTCCCCTCGAGGGGAAGGCTGCGATACGAGAATCCCCTCTTCTAAAAAAGGTGGCACACCACCCTTGTGAACCTATCCGCTCCCCAAGTACCGTCATCCCGAGCGCAGCCGAGGGATCTTTATTGTACTGTCGCCATATGCACACATGTGCCCTCACTCAAACGACACCTTGGTGCTTCCTTTTTCGTCTTTCCCTCGCTCACGATTTACCGCTCTACAAGAAGGATCCCTCCACTTCGGTCGGGATGACGTTCAAGAAAGGCGGATAGCCTCACATAGTCTTTCACACCGCTTCGTGGATCCATCCTGCGCCTTTGGCGCGCCCCTTCTCTACGGGGCTACTCGTATCGTAATATAACACCGCTAGTTCCAAAACATGCAACGTATCT